>VOFJ01003344.1_pt1 | contig 43514 bp, 84 predicted proteins | sample 5384081 | NCBI WGS metagenome assembly VOFJ01 (sample SAMN12384729, study PRJNA508395) | human gut metagenome | isolation source: healthy gut I | host: Homo sapiens
AACCGATCCGCCGCACCATATTCACATCCGCACCAACAATCTCGCACCAAAGCGTTTGCAATATCGTTCATGTCATACGGGTTGCCAGCCATCAATTTGCCGCATATAGTCATTTCCGCAGACAAGGAATAATCGCTTAGAAAGTATCACACGTATTCAATAAGAATGGTATATATAGTTTGGCATCAATTTCTCCGCACGTGCCGACTCCACTCCCCACTACCACGCGGTCCGGGCTCATAAAGTCACTGATAGCATTTCCTTCTTTAAGAATTCCGGATTAGCCACATCAAAATCAGCCAGCTCACGCTCTCTATCTCAGTTCTTTCCTGAATAACCGTACGAACTCCATTGGTAGTGCCATTTGAATGTTTTTGGTAGCTACCAATATTGCTTTCAAAAATGGTGACCAGCCCACCTCCGTGTGTATGCCAAGTGCTGCCATTCATCTGGAAACCGAATAATTTCAGTCCGGTAAACCTTCAATCGCTTGTTTTCATATTGGCTTGAGCAACTATCTTCTTCCTTATTTTCATAAATCGGCATATTCCTTGCAAAGAGACTGATTTTTTTCCTGAGCCTCTGTGCCTACGCACGTTACATCACGTTAATAAAGCATGTACCTGATACCAGCCCCATACCCCACGATTGTAATTTCATTACTTAACTATTGTTTGTTAGAAAATTATTCAAAATAGCAAAACCACGGGGAATAAAAAACTTTTGCCTTTTATTTTTTCTTCACTGAGCAATGCGCTGACATGTTTTCCAAAAGTCGGTGACGACCGGCGCAAATCGACAGCAACATCCAGCACCTTTCCTTTCAGAACGCGAACTAACTTTTGCCCTGGCTGTATTCACCCCCTTCTGATAGTGCAGTCCCCGCAATACGCCAAAGGACGATTTTGATTCATTATCCTGCACAAAGTCGACCGGACCGATCTTCGCTTCAAACTCCTCTTTCTTAAAGGCTTCCATAAAGTAGCCCCGTTCATCAGAATAAACATTGGGTTCTATCAGCCACACCCCATCTATTTCTGTCTGTATATAGTTCATCGTTAGTAGTAATAAGTAAAACGATGCAAAAGTAGTGATTTTTTTCGAAGTTTTCTGGGATATATTCAATTAATCTCTTAATTTTGCACTATGATTGAATTAGCACAACACATAGAGGCTCTGTTGTTAGAGAACGATTGCGTAATCGTTCCTAATTTTGGAGGATTCGTAGCACACTACGCTCCCGCAACCTATGTAAAAAAGAAGAAAATCTTTTTTTTACCTCCTACCCGTATCATCGGTTTCAATTCTCAGCTTAAACTGAATGACGGCGTGTTGGTACAGTCCTATATGTCTGCGCATGACACCAGTTTTGCCGATGCTACCCGTATGGTGGAGAAAGAGGTGAACGCATTCGTCGAGATTCTTCATGAAGAAGGTAAAGCCGATCTGGAAAACGTAGGTGAAATCCGTTATAACATTTACGGAAACTACGAATTCACTCCTTATGATCATAAGATAACGACTCCTTCATTATATGGACTGGATTCTTTTGAGATGCGTGAGCTCTCTGCGTTGCAGCGAAAAAGAAAGAATACTGGTACCTGCCAGGCTGACGAAAGAAAAAAAGAAAACGTATGAAATCAGCATCAGCCGTACCCTTCTTCTTCGTAATGCTGCGGCAATGATTGCCGTTATCGTTATGTTCTTCGCATTCTCTACTCCTGTAGAAAATACGTATGTCGAGAAGAACAATTATGCCCAGCTGCTGCCTGCCGAGCTTTTGAGCAAATAGAAAAACAATCAGTTGCAGTCACTCCTGTTTCTGTAGAGACAAAGCATAATCAAAAGAATGCGACTGGTCAGACGAAGAAAGTTACCGCAGATAAAGCCAGAACTTCAAGACCTATCGCTGTCAAAGAAGTCAAGGTTGCCAAGCAGGAAACAACACCGGCCGCACCGACAGCAACAATACCGACTACGACCGCAGTGACAACCCGGTTTGCACCCGCAGTTCAGCCACAGGCCAATCATCCCTTTCACATTATCGTAGCAGGAGGAATCGGTCTGAAAGATGCTGAAGCAATGGCAGAACAATTAAAGGCAAAAGGATTTGCCGAAGCGAAAGCCTTGAACAGCGATGGCAAAGTACGTGTCAGCATCCGTTCATTCGGAAATCGCGAAGAAGCTACCAAACAACTACTGGAGCTTAGAAAAAACGAAACTTATAAGAATGCCTGGTTACTGGCAAAATAAATCCCCCTTTTGAAACATGAAACGAGTTCTTTGTCCTAAATGTGAGAATTACCTTTTTTTTTTGATGAAACCAAATACAGCGAAGGTCAATCGCTTGTATTCGAATGCGAACATTGTGGCAAACAATTCAGCATCCGTCTCGGAAAAAAGCAAAGTAAAAGCCCTTAGAAAGGAAGAGAACCTGGAAGAAGAAGCGGAGGCTCATAAAAAGAAGAATTCGGTTATATTACGGTTATTGAAAACGTGTTTGGTTTCAAACAAGTACTTCCGTTGCAAGAAGGTGATAATGTGATAGGCCGTCGTTGCGTGGGTACCGTTATCAATACTCCGATCGAAAGCGGTGACATGAGTATGGACAGACGCCACTGCATCATTAATGTGAAGCGTAACAAACAGGGAAAGCTTGTCTACACATTACGGGACGCCCCCAGCCTCACAGGTACCTTTCTCATGAATGAGATTCTGGGAGATAAAGACCGCGTCCGCATGGAAGACGGAGCAATCGTAACTATCGGGGCTACCACATTCATTCTTCATACAGCTGAAGCTGAATAGAAAGAAAACTGTTTTTCTCCTTTCTATCAGAACTATCTTTGATATCATATATACACATAAAAACAGCGTCACCATTCACAACGAACAGTGACGCTGTTTTTATATGATATTACTTACTTAAAGGATACCCTTTACCGTTTCAAGCATACCTTTCTCCTGAATAGAATCCAGATTAGCTTTTACAGCTGCTGCCAGGTCCCGGAATCTTATTCAAATCTTCGCCCCAGATAAACTCTGCTGCCAGTACACCTTCGGTAACCTTCTTCGTGCAACCGGTAGCCCAAAGCTCTTTCAGCAAGTTCATGATTTCAGGAGCATCGTTCGGTACAATTTCAGCCCCGTCTGCACGTACACCACCTTTATAATAAGTGATAATAGCAGCCAATCCGAGTACCAGCCCCTTAGGCAATTCACCTTTGCGTTGCAGATAAGTCTTCAATCCCGGAAGATCACGAGTTTCATATTTCGGGAATGAGTTAAGCATAATGCTTGTTACCGCATGATCGACGAATGGATTGTTGAAACGTTCCAATACATCCTCTGCAAACTTCTTCAGTTCCTCTTTCGGAAGATTCAATGTCTCCATCAATTCATCAAACATCACTTTATGAATATACTTGCCGATTACCTCATGTTGGCAAGCATCACGCACGATATTCACACCCGACAAGTATGCTACCGGAGAAAGAACCGTGTGAGGACCATTGAGCAAAGTTACTTTGCGTTCGTGATAAGGAGCTTCCGACGGAACAAACAATACATTCAGCCCTGCCTTATCAGCCGGGAATTCTTTTGCCACTTCCTGCGGAGCTTCAATTACCCACAGGTGGAAGATTTCAGCCTGCACAACAAGGTTATCATCGTACTGTATCTTTTCCTTGATAGCAGCAATATCCTTGCGAGGGAATCCCGGAACGATACGGTCTACCAATGTCGCATATACTCCGCAAGCTTCCTCAAACCAAGTCTTGAATTCATTGCCAAGATTCCACAGGTCGATATACTGATAAATCGTTTCTTTCAGCTTGTGGCCATTCAGGAAGATCAGTTCGCAAGGGAAAATGATCAGACCTTTCGTCTTGTCACCGTTGAATGTTTTAAAACGATGATACAGCAATTGAGTCAGCTTGCCCGGATAAGATGAAGCGGGAGCATCTTCCAGTTTGCAAGTCGGATCAAAGGCGATTCCGGCTTCTGTAGTGTTCGAGATAACAAAGCGCATTTCCGGTTGTTCAGCCAGCTTCATAAACTCGTCATTCTGCGTATAAGGATTCAATGCGCGACTGATTACATCAATCATTGTCAAGCTGTTAACCACTTCTCCTTTATCCAATCCTTGAAGGTTAACATGATACAAATCATCTTGTGCATTCAGCATATCGACCATACCTTTATCAATCGGTTGAACCACTACCACACTGCTGTTGAAGTCAGTCTTCTGGTTCATGTTGTAAATAATCCAATCTACAAATGCACGTAAAAAGTTACCTTCGCCAAATTGGATAATGCGCTCCAGACGTTGTACTTTAGGAGCTGTTTCTTTGTTTAATGCTTTCATGTTAGTTGTAATTTATAAAGTTGATATTATACAAATTCGAAATAAAAAATCAATATTTTCCTTTATCATAATGTCGATAGGCATGTACTTTACCGGTTCAACGGATTTCTTGAAAACGACGTGGTCGCAAAGAGCTTTTACGCCACAATATCCCTGCAGTCCCGGACGTTGCCCGATCAGATAATGCACATCACCGGATTTCAGCAATTCCACGTTTGCTTTCAGAAGGTCATATCCTATCAGCCCCTTCATGCTTCGTCCCGCACTACGGAGATATTCGCCCAGCTGATAAACTCTGGAATTGAATACGACACCCAACGTAGCTTTCGGATGCAGCCGGAAAAATTCATCCAATGTCTTTTGATTATTTTCCTGATTAGACTTGTTCAGTACCACTTCATGAATCACCAACTCTTCATACTCTTCGGTGATAAAGCTCATAAATCCTGCCAAACGCCGTTGCATCTGTATTTCTGCCGGACTGTTCTTATTATTACTCAAGAACAAAACCAGCTCCTGCCCCTCGCCGGCCTGATAGTTGCGCATTAATATTTTGGCGGCAATGTATCCGCTTTTATAAGAGTCCTGTCCGATATAGGTCAGTGCGTTCGCTTCCTCCATATTGAAGTCAATGAATGCATAAGCTATTTTTTAGCTTGCAGATAGTCTGTCAAAAGCCAATGTCTCATTTCTGAAGTTCGGAGCGATCAGTACAGCGTCGACATTGCTTTCTTCAACCCTGCGACACACTTCCTGATAACTCTCCTTGTCCCCTTGATGGTAGCAAAGATAATCCACACTCACATTGAAAGGACGCAATTCCTGACGTGCCCGCTCGATGCCTCCCACTACCGAATGCCAGTAGTCGTGCTCTATATAATAAGGTATCAGACAAACGAAAGAATATTTCTTCTTGGCAGCCAGTCCGATAGCAAATACATTAGGCTGGTAGTGAATTTCGTCCAATACCTTTTGTACTTTAGCCTTGCTTTGAGGAGATACGTCGCCGCGATTGTGCAGCACTCTGTCAACCGTTCCGGCGGAAACACCCGCCATACGGGCAATGTCTTTGATGGTATAGTTCTGGTCCTCCATAGTGCTAAAACTTAAATATTATAAATAATCGCTGCAAAAATATACGATTTTTTTTTGTTACTCCAAGTAAATTTTTCTACTTTTTTGTGTTCGATAACGGTTAATAAAACTAAAACGAAGATTTACACCTATTAGCTTTAAAATCAATACTATATAGGTATAAATGCAGAAAGTAATAATTTTATATACTAAAAACACAGTAACAATGAAGAACTTCATGGATGAAAACTTCTTGCTGCAGACAGAAACTGCACAAAAGTTGTATCACGAGCATGCGGCTAAAATGCCGATTATTGACTACCACTGTCATTTAATCCCCCAAATGGTAGCTGACGACTACAAGTTTAAATCACTGACTGAAATCTGGTTGGGTGGCGACCACTACAAATGGCGTGCAATGCGTAGAAATGGCGTAGACGAACGTTATTGTACAGGAAAAGATACCACAGACTGGGAAAAGTTCGAAAAATTGGCTGAAACCGTTCCTTATACCTTCCGCAACCCGTTGTATCATTTGACACACCTGGAATTGAAAGACTGCTTTCGGCATCGACAAGATTTTAAGCCCCAAGACTGCACGCGAGATTTACGACGAGTGTAACGAGAAGCTGGCTCAGCCGGAATACTCAGCTCGCGGAATGATGCGTCGTTACCACGTAGAAGTAGTATGTACTACGGACGATCCGATTGATTCTCTGGAATATCATATCCAGACACGCGAAAGCGGTTTTGAAATCAAAATGTTGCCTACCTGGCGCCCGGACAAAGCAATGGCAGTAGAAGTTCCTGCCGACTTCCGCGCTTATGTAGAAAAACTGTCTGTAGTAAGCGGCGTGACAATCTCCAATTTCGACGATATGATTGCGGCTCTCCGCAAACGTCATGACTTCTTCGCAGAACAGGGTTGCCGCCTGTCCGACCACGGTATCGAAGAATTCTATGCAGAAGACTATACCGACGCAGAAATCAAAGCTATATTTAATAAGGTATACGGCGGAGCTGAATTGACTAAAGAAGAAATTCTGAAATTCAAGTCTGCTATGTTGGTAATCTTCGGCGAAATGGACTGGGAAAAAGGATGGACTCAGCAGTTCCACTACGGTGCTATCCGTAACAACAATACGAAGATGTTCAAATTGCTAGGTCCCGATACGGGCTTCGACTCTATCGGCGAATTTACAACAGCCAAGGCAATGTCTAAATTCCTCGACCGCCTGAACGTTAACGGCAAGTTGACCAAGACAATCCTTTATAACCTGAATCCTTGCGCCAATGAAGTGATTGCCACTATGCTGGGCAACTTCCAGGATGGCTCAATAGCCGGCAAGATTCAGTTCGGTTCCGGATGGTGGTTCCTCGACCAGAAGGATGGTATGGAGAAACAAATGAACGCTTTATCAGTACTTGGACTTTTGAGCCGTTTCGTAGGTATGTTGACAGACTCCCGTTCATTCCTTTCTTATCCACGTCACGAATACTTCCGCCGTACATTATGTAATTTGGTAGGACGTGATGTGGAGAACGGAGAAATTCCGGTATCTGAAATGGATCGCGTAAATCAGATGATCGAAGACATCAGCTACAACAATGCCAAGAACTTCTTCAAATTCTAAAACAAGAATTACTAAATAGTAATACCGCTGTCGAGGCACGATGCTCCACAGCGGTATTTTTTTTAAAACTAACGTTCCTCTCCCTTGTAGTTTCATATACGATTCTATTGTCACTTGTCACCTTTTATAGTTAAAGAGTTAGTAATCAATAAAATAGTGGTGACAATAAGCGGTGATAATAAGGTGATAATAGAATTTATATGAATTCATTTATCACCTTCTATTATCACCTATATCTCCTACTACACTGATTACCAACATTTAAACAGGAACTAACTTCTTTTTCTTTTTATCACAGAGAACTGTATTTTCGACCCGTAAATTGTATTTTTACCCCCTTTTTTTACCTTCTATAATTCCTATTAATCCATTATTTCTCCCTTGAGCCAACAACAAAATTTTATTTGCTAAAGCATTAAACGATGCTTCTTTGGCTTCCTAAGACATTTTAGATGGCATGTATAATAGTTAAAGCCAGTATACCTAATACATCAACAAGCCTTGATTAATACATTTTGCAGGATATATGCTCTCGTTTTACGTACGTGAAACATTCGGACTACGCACGTGATCCCATCAGTCCACGTACATGAACCGATGGGATCATGTACCTGAAACTTGTTCTTATTGCTTTCAGAAGACATTAACTTAGCATACAAAAGGGATTAATCAACGAAGCATAGACTATTAAACCAGGCAGGTCTGATTAAATCGGCAAGCATCTTTCGGACTGCCTCCTTACAAAAGAAAGTTCATATAAACAAAAAAAAAAGAAGTAACTAAGTTACTTCTTCATCCCTTTGTACACCCTCAGGGGGGTAAAATTGATGTTGATAGTCAGATAATTACACATTTGGTATCATTTTTAGTATCACATCCCAATATTTCAATTCATCTACATTACCAACCATAGGTTAATAAATGTAGGATAGACTCACTTGTTTATAGTACAAAGATAATTCATTATGAGAATAAATCTATGTCTTTATTGGATTTTATTTCTTTTTATTCATAGCTCTCCTTTCAGCTCAATTTTTATATGGACTATGAATCTCAGAATATGTGTTTCGAGAAACTTCTAACATACTACAACTCCATCTCAGGAAATGGTAATATCCCAATTCCAGGTACATATAAACGCTTTAAATTATTATAGATATATTGTTTTGCTTCTTGACGAACTGTTGCATCACAAACGAGATGTTCATTTACAAACTGTGATAGCTCATCACATAATAAATTATAGTAGAAATGACATTCAGGTGTATACGCTCTGAACTCAAAATCGTTCATTTCTTTGACCATTTGTTTTACTATTTCAATGCTACTTTTTTTGTTGTTTTTTAATATAATCATAATTAACGTCTTTATATCCAACTTATAATCATTGACAAACAAAAAAGAGCTTTTTGCAGAAAAAATTGCTGTTTCTATATGATTGAAACTTCATTGTTGAACAATCTCCCAATCTTCTGCAAACACGTCACTGATAGACGGAATCCATGAATCAGCACGACCAGTATTCTCGTTGTAGATAAGGCATTGGCTTGTATAGTTAATGAAACCCTTGCCTTTCAGAATAAGGTCCTTTGCCGATTGAGGAAGTGACTGCATCTTCGGAACAATATCGCTTTCGATGTGTGCCGGGACTTGCTTGATGACCCACAATCCCTTTCCATTCCAACCTTTTCTACGAATAGCAAGACCAAATTTCAACGCTTCGATTGCAACTCCGAAAGACATCTGGTTAAACGGAGCATTAGGAGCGCCATCAAGACATCCAATACGACATTCAAGTGTTTTCACGTAATTACCCATCACTACTTGCTGTAAGCGTAACAAAAATTTTTGGTAGTTGTCTGTTACCACTTCATCCATCTTTCTAGAATCAATGAAAGCAACAAGTTTATCCAACCTGTCATACAAGTCTTTCATTTCAATATGCAAACGGTCAAGAAAGGTGTCTGCACACTTGTATGATTTCTCAAACGCTTTGGCAGGCGACCAATTTTCGTAACCATCTTCGTATTTAACACGATAACCTTGCTCGGTTTCTTTATGGTTTTCAATGTCCTTACCATAGGGGGTTCTACCCGTTTCTTGAACGAAGTCGCCCAATGTCATAGGCTCGGCTTCAATCTGTTTTGTTCCAATGTACTTTTTCATATTTTTATTTGAAAACGTTTAAAAAATGCCTTAATTGTCTGGCGCATATCATACACGCACTGTGGGACCACATCATTTTCTGGAAGGCTATCAGCAAGTATCATATCACGCACCATAGTTGCTGACACACCATCTTCACAAGTGTTTCTGGCAAGTAAAGATAGAGACACGTTATTCCTTAAAAGAAATCCTGGAAACCGAGATGTGATGGTCTCAAATCCATCAGAGTAATAGATGGTGAAATCAGACTGGTTGGATTTTGCTAACAATAAACGAATAAAGATAAAAACCCCAATCGTGACTGTTGTCAGATTCATCAGAAAGGTCAGCAAGCTCAACAATCTTCGTTTTTTCGTGAAGAGAATGGTCTTTAATCGCCTTTTCAACAAGCTGTTTTCGGATAGTCCAAGGTATCGGATTCCGTTTTGAGAGTTTATCTATTGATCCAATAATAACTAAAACTTGCTCATTCTCGTCACAAGCCTTCTTTATCAGCTGTAGGTGTCCATTATGTATAGGCTGGAATCGAGCCAATATTACTCCTGTTTTCATAACTACTCAAATAAGCTGATGGTTATTTCTTATTAATCATACTTCTCACTATGATTGCAATTGCATGTACAAGCAATGAAATTGCAATAATGGCAAAATGAACAGCAATTACTCCCCAAAGAGGTGAAGTTACCCACCACCATGACCAATTGATTACATTGCACAACTTTAATGTGATAAACACAATTGCCAGCAATCCTAAGAATCCGATTCCATTACCGGATGTTTTTGTTTGACTACTCATAATAATGCTTTTAGACGGACAATAAGAAGAAAAGCCGTATCTTTGCGGTTAAAACTGATTGAAATGAATCCGTTGATAACGGCTTTCCTTCAGATGTTTACTATAAATAGTTGTAATACAAACATTAACGCCAACTTTACAACCAACGTAAATGTTAATGTTAACTACGACATCAATCTGGACTTGACATTAGCAGTGTCATTACTGCCAGTTTCGCGGTTTGTATTGCAAGCTACTTTATAGGCAAATGGATTGTCCGTAGATTTAACAATTGATTTATTTTTATCTTATGCAGTAGTTGGCTGCATGGCTACTTTATAGGCAAATGAACTTGATCTCCGTAGATTTCAAACTGAAAATGCACTATAATGTCATATCTTTTTGATTCCTCCATGCATTTAGATTTTGGCTGCATGGTTGTTATCTTTGGGTGCATTGCAACGTTTACGTTTTCGATAATAATATTCTTTATTATAAGCTCTTAGATAGTCACGCCTATCTTGGTAAGTTCTTAGAGTGCCCTCTTCTTTTTTGTTTGTAATAACCACCTTCTCTATTCTTTTTTTACGAACTCTGCTTTATCTTCTCATCTATTTCTTTTTTGATTCAACTTTTATTCGAATACGTTGGTTCCGCTTTTTTTGACATATTGTGCTTGACCACTAACTTTATTACGGTAATACATCGCATTTCGGTATTTGTGACTATGATAAAAAGCATTGTTTTTTCTTTTTATTTCTTCTTTATGCTTTTTGATAGTATTGTCTGGCATATTCTTTTAGCCTTTCTTTATGCTTCTGATAATATGCTCTATAGTATTCTTTCAATTTATTGGATACTGTCATATAAATCAATTTAAAATCGTGGAAAATTAATTGCATCCCATTTGAGGCCCATGCAGGAATCGAACCTGCGATCATGGTTTTGCAGACCATTGCCTTACCACTTGGCTAATGAACCAGAGAGCTGGAAGTTTCACAACTTCACAGCTTTGCGGAAAGAAAAATAAGCTAATCCAATAACAATCTTTTTAACCTTAAATGCGCTCTTAGATGGATTTGAACCACCGACCTGATGATTAACAGTCATCTGCTCTACCACTAAGCTATAAGAGCAAATGATGTCTTTATCTCCCTAACCGACCCATCCCCTTTCGGCGATGGTGGAGGAATCGAACACTCCCGTAAAGACATCTAACATACCGATTCTACCAACAGCTCGGTATCACACTCCCGGACCAACGATTCCGAACAGGGCTTAGTTTACTTGCATATTGACTTGTCTCAGCATAACCTGCATGTTCGTTCCCTTTGTACTTCGGGCTTGTTGTACTCGGTAATGGAGTCGAACCATTCTTTTCTGCTCGAAAGGCAGATGTCCTTTCCGATAGACGAACCGAGCAAACAGCCGGATTTTTCACCGGCTTTTGGCTAAAAAGTTTTAACTTTGCAGCCGTAATGGAAATTTATTTGCTGTTGCTTGTCCTCCTTGTACGAGAAATTCGCGCTCTCGTAAAGGAAATCAAAAGACGATAAGCCGTCCGTAGGACGTAAAAACAACAATTGAGCTTTCTTGCCATTTGGAATGTGAAATACGATCGGTTCACAGGCATTCAAGCATTTTACATAATTTCCATCCAGAGGAATAAAGGGGGTGCAAAACATTTTTCCAAGATGTTTCTTAACAACCCATGCAGCCATCCCAGCGACACCAAAGTTGGAAACTGCATGGATCGTACCCTCCTCTTTCCAATTTACTTACGGGCTTTAATTAGTCATCTTCAGAAATTCTGGAGTTACCCCATACAGCGGCGTTTTTCCGTCCCATTTGTCAATAAACTGTTTGTATAGAATTTCTTTAGTTAACCCTTTCGATGTGATAAGAGCCTGTTCGGTTTTTAATCTTTCCAGTTCGTTTTGCTTTTTCTGTTCCTCGATTTTCTGATCAATAACGGAAATATTAGTGTTGACCTCGTTTCTATTATCAATCTTTTCCCGGACTCTCTTACTAAACTCTAATTGAGCAGAAAACGATTTCAAATCTAGCCCTCGTTCTTTAAACTCCGCCCTAACAATATCCTCTAGCTGCTTTTCAAAAGCTAAAGAGCCACCATCGGCCATAAGCGTATCTGTTTTATACTTCCGGCTTTCTTCTTTAATTAGGTCGTAAATACGCGGTTCCAAAATATTATCTTCCAAAGACCTCATAAAGCCATCGCCATTGCCTATATGCTTATTATCGAAAACAACATCAATCGCTTTGTCTTTAATTACTCTATATGAGTATAAAGGAGTAGCCTCAAATTCCGTATTGTCAGCAGCTTTCAGAGTAACTGCTCTCTGGAAACCTCCTCGCTGTTCAAACAACGGTACCTGGAACAACTCTGTCCCCCATTCCCATGTAGAAACCTTTCCGGACACAATCTTAAAATCATTTTTACCTTTTTTACCGTAATTCTCCATAAGGACACCGGCGTAGTTAGGAGCAACACGCTCACAAGATGAAAAAAATCACTGTTGCCATAAGAGCAACCAACATAAACTTAATCTTCGTTTTCATGTTTTTTGGATAATTAATTTAATGATGTTAATAAATGGATAGCAAACCCCAAAACATATAGCAATTCCCAACCAAGCGTCAACATGATTGAATACTCTATTGCCTATGAATAAGACTGCTATCATAAAAAAGAATTGTTCTATATACTTTTTCATCGCATATTAAGTTTGGTATATTTCAAAGAACTCTTATTGACTTATGTCATTGTGCCGCAAACAGGAGCCGAACCTGCACCGTCCTTTTCGGACGAATGGATTTTAAGTCCATCGTGTCTACCAATTCCACCATTGCGACATCATCTTATCAAGACTTAAAGAACAAAGAAAAAAAATCCGGATAAAGAATGAGTTTCGGGTTTTCATCTTCTCCAACTCTTTATTGTCTTTTCTCAATTTCTTAATGTCTGCCTTATTGGAAGACACGTGTGTTTTAGCTCTCGTATTCAACTCCACTAAGGACTGAACCATTTGTCTCAAATTGGCAATAATATTTGCCCTTTCAGATATGATTTGCTCTTTCATACTATAATTAATTTAATTAGTTAGTGGCGGAGAGCCGGACTCGAACCGGCGACCTCTTGGTTATGAGCCAAGCGAGCTACCAACTGCTCCATCCCGCTATGTAACGGCTATTTATGACTAAGTATCTCAACAGCCGTTAGTTGACAGAATTTTGAAAAACTGTCCTATCTTTGAAAGATTCTTCTTACCTTTGCGAATATATGCCAATCGCATGGGTGCTGATTGCCTTTACAATGAGAAAATGCCTACGAATAAGAGTGGATTTCGATGTAGCCGCATCGTTAAAATCTATCGCTGACATTATCTGGGCTTTCAGAGGAAGAAAGACTTCCAACAAATGATGATTTGTATATCCCAATTCTCCAGTTCTCTTGCTGGAGGATTTTATTTGTTTCCAAAATCAGCAGGGGTCTCACCCCATTCTTTGTTGTTCCAGTGTCGGACTTCAATTGTATCAACATCCCATGCAAGAGTTTTAAGAAATATCTCGGCTTTCTGAAGTTCTTTGCATTTCTTCTTGGATGCTGTTTTTTTGTTTTGAAACCAAGCTATAGCTGTTATACTATCTGTATAGATAATTCTGGGAGAATAATCATTTTCTATGATATATTTTGCTGCTTCAACAACGCCTAAGAACTCACCAATATTCACCGTTTTATTACCCAGGTTCTGATAAAATATCCGCTTACCGGTCCGTAAATCTATCCCCTGAAACTCTGTTATTTTATTTTTCGTGGAATGAGCTGCATCTGTAGCTATTCCCTCTACTGGAATTTCTATCATATTCTACCAATATTGAGCGGGTGTGGGAATAAGAGCCACAGTACCATTTATCATTACCGGTTTCATTTCTACTGTCGAATTAACCCAAAATTTACAAGGCCACTCTCCTTCTACTTTAGCAAGATTAACAGTGCTATAATACGAAGCGCGTCCTTGTGCTTTTATACAAGCCTTTTTTCTTTTTCTCGGCAGCTTAGGTTTTCTACTTTTTGAGAACTTTTTTTGCTGCGACATAATGACCATCGTTCTGGAATGCGGTTAATACAATGTTTGCTGACTTACAAAAATCATCAATTACCAGCAGTAGATTTTTAATGTCTTTACGTTTTGACAGTTCCTCTACAACCCCATCAATAGTACGAACAGAATCTTTGACGCCATCCAGCGGATCGTATTTGATTGTCTTGTTTCCGAACTTTACTTCCACTAAATACACAGCATTCTTTACAACTGTAGAAGTAATCTTTGCATCAAAAGCATGTGGTTCCGCTGCTACAACGATGTATCCAGCCTTTTCATTTTTCATAGGAACCATTTGTACATCATAAAGCACATTCGGCTCAATAATTGGCTCTAGCTCATGTGTTACAATACATACTTTTTTAGGACCCTTTGCGTCTTCTCTAACGCCCTTAATGTAACCGGTTTTAGTATTGATAGAAACAAATCCTACCCATGACTCTGTACGGTCTGACTTAATAAATTTCAATTTTGTTTTTATCTTATCCATATTCCTATGATTTTTGTTTACATATAAAAGCCTCACCAACTATTTTGTTAAGATGGTGAGGCAAAGGTACGACTTTGTTTTAAATTATGACATCAATTTATTAATTATTTTATATTTAATCAACTGTTATACAATAGATTAGCTATATATAAAACTAAATATAATACTTAATATAATTGACTATATTACAGATATTTACAAAAATCACTATTAGTATATCGAAAATGTCAATAATCAGCTTCAATATCATCCAAAATTTGTTTCACTTTTGGTATTGCGAATACCCCATTTTCATCTCGATATTCTATAGTATTAACCGAGATACCAATCTGTACAAGGAACAACAAGGTGTTTTCAAGTTCATAATCCGGGAAACTACAGAATTTCACGCCTTCTTGCAGATGTACTGGGAGATTCAGTGCTGCCCCCAGTTGAATAGCATCATCTTCATAAGCCTCAAAATGAGATTGGATATGAAATAATACTAAACCATGTGCGTAGTCATTCTTATAGAACTTATACGCTTCAATGTACAGATTGTCCATAATTTATAATTTTATTTGTTTAGAAATACACTTATCGCATATACCATCGTTTCGCATGTATTTGACTTTCGATAACTGGAGTCCACATTGCCTACAATAATATACGCGCTTGGGTTTAACTTTTTTATCGCATATAAAATTTTACGTTTATTGACATCATATATACCAGAAAGTTTTTCAAGTATCTGGTTGTGTGTGAATTTGTTTGTTTTCATCAATTTCCAATAATCATATCGGATTAACTTATCTCTTGCTTCTTTCTGATTCAACAAGCCATTGTCTCTCAATACAATAATATAAGGATATGGAATATTGGTTATATCCGAAATCTTTTGAGCATACAAGTCATAAATCTGTGCATCACTCATTTCTTTATCACTATTTTAGTTTGAAGGATTATAGATTTGGAATCTTCAATATCGCGTATAAGATTAAATGAATCTTCCAATAGGGCCAACATAACACGATTACTTTCTTCATGTGTCATACTTTCCCAGTCAATTTCTAATTGTTTAGCTATTTCTTTCGCTAACTCATAAAACTTATTTGTCTTTGGAATATCCGTGACATCATATATTTCGTTTTGCTTTTGACCGAACAATAAACAGCTTAACTCATAATAACGAAAAAACGCCTCCAAAGTCTTCTTCTTATCTGGAGGCGCAATAGATAATTTGTTTTTTGTCATATTTATAAATGATTATATACGATTATCAACAATTTATGTAATTTTGCAACCAACATGGTAAGATTAGTCATGCTGGTTGCCCTTTTAGTAGCAAACCTTGTCGATGCACCTGGAATATCATGGATCAATTATACCACCCTGATTTATGATATTTTTCTCAGCCGCCATCGCAAGGTTTGCAGGACTAACCAAAAGGAGTCAAGAAAGACTCTACAAATTGATGAATTTTTATCTGTATGGCTGGAGAATATATCTCCGGCCTTTTTTAGTAATAGTTGAAACTGGATAGAATTAGTTTAGAAAACCAAGTGCATTTTTGGAAAATTAATTGGCTACAATTGTATTCAATTATCAATAAATAGCAGTATCTTTGCTGAAACGATTAATAAATATTTATCATTATGAATATAGAAATTGGAGACAGCGTAAAAATTGTCAATGCCATTGATCCTATAAAGATGGTTGTTATAGATAAAATAGACAATGAACATTTAACCGCAGTGTACTGGAGTCATACCCAAGGAGCATATCTTACAATAACAGGAAATATAAATGCTTTCGTAAAAATCGACTAACAAGCCCATTGCTTTTTATAATAAAATATAGGAACACACAAAAAACGTATCTCGACAACAATATACGAAGAATCAGTGTCCCTATTATTTTTTTGCTTCAATAATAGCTTTCATATAACAAAATTTTAGTCTATAACAATATCATATTAAATAGATACAATACCAGATACCAAAGTACTGATATTGACAACTACAGTTTTCTATAGAATAGGAAAGATGGAAAAAGAATGGTTGTTATTTTTAGTTATTACACCAGAATGACAAAATTCTTTTTTAACACCAATTTCGGAATTCCACAACTTATCGAATAAGCCGAAATTAAATAGTTACAAAAACTTATTATATGTATCAATAACAATTTCCAGTAACTCCATTGATTTCCCTAACGAGTCATACGCATCATTAATTACGTTATAACTTGCCTTTAACGTCTTTAGTTCACTCTCGGAATAAGGATATGTTATAACTTTAATTAAGTATAATGTTTTCTTAGCTTCAATGAGTTCAGAAATTGATTGTTTCTTACGTTGGCATGTTTCATAATATTGTTGATACGCATCACCTAATTTGGAATTAAAATTTCGATTATAGAGGTCTAATTGAATTGCGATAGATTTGGTGTACACCTCGTTTGAAAACATTGTTATGTCGGAATTAAGTGTATTTAATTCATAAGTCAATTTAAGGTATGACAATTCATGTTCAAGAGAATCGACTCTCTGGACAAGTGTTTGTCTTTCCTTTTGTGAATCATTAGATTGTGCATGGACTGAAGAAAAGAAAGCACAAATACAAGAGAGCATAAAAATTTATTCATATAAATATGGGTGTTAAAAGTGTTTATAGCCAAAACTGTATGGTATTATATCGTGGACAACAACTCAAAATCTTCAATAGATATTTTGTCTATTGAGACAAGCCATTCAAGATAAGAAATATCATCTTTAATGTCACGAAACTTTTGTCCCTTATATTTCCCAAAATCAATTACTTGGTCTGCAATAGATATATCTTCCTGTTTTTCGACATCTGGATATAATTGTTTAAGCTCCTCAAAATTAACTTTGAAAAGCCTATCTGTTTTTTCTAGCCAATGAAGATATTGATAATCTATCTTATAAATGTCACCATAAGTTTTCCCCTTATATTTACCAAACATAAGTATTTCATCCGCTTTATGAATGGGAAATATTTCATTAAGCGATACACCGGGAACATCAATCAAAACCCATTCTCCACATCCAGCACAAAGGAATTTCCTCATCTTTGATATTTGGATAACATTCTTGCCTATATGTATCATCAGGCTTACCATTTACAAAACACTTGCCATAAGCCTTACCATATTTGCCACGCGGCTTTACAGTTTCGACTAAGAAGGTTCTATCTTGATTTGGGTCAATACGTCTTTCCTCGCTGGATGAACGTGCTAATCCTAACTCACATCGTTTAACCAAGAATGGAGTTCGTTTCCCTATATTGTAATAAATACTAAAAAATATTATCGTGTGGGTACATAGCTTATTTTATTTTTATTATGAATTAATTACACAGACTGACATAATTAACAGGATTGTTCAATGTACAAAATCATTTCCAATTTGTCTGGTAAAGGTAATAATTTATTTTTTAGTTACAAATTTGTTTGCAGCATTTATTCTAATAGAATCAGCTTAGATAAGAAAAATAGAAAAAAATAGTTATGATATTGATGTATTTTTTGCAATCAAACCAATTGATGATACAATGAATACAAAAGAAAAGCAAGACCTCATTGAGTTATTAGTAAAAGTTGTAACAAGAACTTTTGGCCCTGAAGTAACCCCTTATGAAAAAGAGAGAATTTGGGTTGGGTGCCAAACATACGTTTCCACATGTCCGCAAGTTTTTTTTTGAATCTTGCCGACATGGAATTCCTCAATATCATATTGATAAAGCGTTAGAATTATCTCAGAAAATGATTGATAACCCTAAAATAGCTGGAAATATAATAGAATTTTAGCGTTGGTCCATATAGGCTAGTCCAACAAGGTCCCAAACCTTATCTGCTAGATATACTTCTATCAGCCTTACTTCATTTGCTATATTCGCATCATTAAGGGGGTATTTCCCCTTACATGTTTGTTTTGCACGTAACCTTTCCAGAAAATGTCTGTATCAACAGTTACCTTGAAAAGTTTAGGAGCTTTTTTATTCTCTTCTTCTATTTGGGGAATAATTTCAGTAATAAAGTCAAAAGATGTCTTCTGATCATCCAATATGAACTCTACCAAACGGTCGGTATTGTGTAAGGCATATCTACTTTTTAATGCCAAAAATAATTTTGCATTTTTAGGTTCTTCCATATTCTTCCATATTCTTTATTATTTTCTATAGAATAGAATGAAAAAAAAGGGGAATGGTTATGTTATTGGATGTATTTTGAAAAATTTATTAACCACAATTGTGCTCAATTATCAATGATTTTATATATTTGTGATTAAAAACAATTGATACTATGAACATAAAAGAAAAAAGAGCAAATTGAATTGTTAAGTAAAGTTATTGGAAGACGAATCAACCATGAAAACGACTCTTATATCGCAACACGTATTTGGGATGGGTGTTGCACCTATCTTTCTGCCAATAGACAACTTTTTTCAACTTTCAAAGAACGGTATTCCCTGAATATCATGTAGAAGAAGCTATAAAAGTTGTAATAATGTATATCAACGACCGACATAAACCTGCTTTCTATCCAGAAGACTAACGCACAGAAGAAGCCTGCATCGCAAAAGCAAGCACCTCTCCTGCAAAATTATTTATTACATTTAGAGCGTAATTTTTCCAATGTTCAGAAATTTGTACCCCATATTCCTCTTCCAATTTCTGAACATTGGAAGGATTAAATTCTATATTTATGAGTTTTGATAAATGCACGCACTTATCCTCGATTTCTGCCAGTACGTCATATACATTCTCAACTGTTGCTTTATCATCTAATACCAATTCCTGAATATTATCTGCTGCCCATATAACGGGGTATCTTTTATGCAACGCCAATGAAAGTTTTCTTTCTAAAGAAGTTGAATGTATATCTATATTGTTACTTTCGTTTGTATGCAACTCTTTTTCCATACTATCTTCTTAAAATTGTTTTCTATAGAATAGAAAAAAAAGAAGAAATACGGTTATGAAAAAGGTATTGAAATCATAAATAATATGCCAGCTCTTATTACCAGACAATCATCTTTTAGTTCTAAAAAACGATATACCCAAAGCATAAATAACGACACCAATTACCCCAATAGCTAAGAAAACTTATACAGTAATTCATAATGTTCGTTATACATATAGTCCAATAAAATGGCACTGCCTGCTCCTACTATAATAACTATCGCACTATTTCCTTTTGACAACCGTTTTTGGGGATTCTCTAATAACCCAAATGGAAACATTAGTACCAACATTATAATAATCCAAATAATAACACAAATGAACGCAACCATAGCAATTATTTTTTTTCTATTTTAACTGTATAGCCCAAAACATCTACTATTTTAAGCATTGTGTCTATACTAATAATTGATTTTTAGATTCAATTTTAACTATTGTAGAATACACAAAACCAGTTTTTTTCAGCCAAAGCTCTCTGTGAAATTGCTTTTTTCTTTACGAATTAATGCTAATATACTTCCTAATTCTTGTGCATCATTTATACGATATGAATGTTGGCCGTTCTCAATTACAAGAATATGCTGTAGTGCTTTAATATACGACATCATATTCCCCATCTCAAAATTGCTACTTCCTTTTTTCTAAACGATATATAGCAGTAGGCATAACCCCCATTTGAAAACAAACATCTTTCATTTTAATGGTAGATTGCTTTCGTATATCTGCAATTATTTGGCAAAATTCTTGTCTATTCATGTTCTTATAATTTAATACTACAACAAAAATAAGCAATGCATTTGATATACACAAATAATACTTATTTTTTTCCTTATTATTTTCTCCTCCACAAACCCAACGACCTCATCTATCTTGCTTATACAGTCCACCATCAAGCAGATGTAGTCCTGCATCTTTTCTCCTCTGGAAGACATTTGTAATCCATCTGGGAGAGAATCGTAGGAGTCTTGTTCTTCATTTAAGATGTCCTCCAGTTCTCCCTTCGCTTCTTCCAGGGAACTAATAACATCGTTGAATCTACCTTTCCTTTCTTTGTTCATTTATTTAAATACGATTATATTCGATTATACACATTATTATTAAATTTGTAGCCAACTATGATAATGAATATCATGTTGGCTACTATTATTTGAAATAAATATTTTTATCATGTACAAAACACCTAATAAATATTACGAAGACAACCACAAAGAAAACAGTAAACTGTCTTTTAAAGCTTTTCAGAAAAGATCAGAATTTTGGCAGGGTGTACTCGTAGCCAGCGCAAGCCTATACGGGATATTAGTTTCCCTCCATGATAATTTTCAAGAACCGCTATGTACCCGCGTGGTATTTCTTTGTCTGACAGTCGTGTTGACCATTGGTGTGAGTACAGCTGGCGTAACTCTATACAACTACGCAATTCTTCTTGAACGTCATAGGCAAGAGGTCGAGAAGGAATTATTATCTGCATTGAATAAAGATGCTCTGGTGTCGGAGGTACATACCGGTTTATCAAAGAAGGAGGAGTTTGTAGAATGGTTGGCTCTGTTTGCATTGCTAAGTACACCTTTTCTATTACTCGCATACACCATCCTAAAAATGTACGTGAATTAACCTTGTCCCTGTCTTTCCATAAAGGCATCCTCCAGTAATATTCTTCCGGGAACTTGCAGAATGGATGATAGCATGGATCATCCATAAGAGTAAAAGGCATTCTTCTCATAGCAAAAATTCTTTGCTAAAATACCCTTTTGCAATAAGCCACTTAATCATAGACACACAACTGTCAAAAGGGCTGTTCTCGATAGAGTACCAGCAAAACAATCTACGGTATATCTACATACGGAGAAGTTATACCCATCCTCATACTTAATCAATTCTGGATGGTGAAGAACATTTGGTCGGTCGCAAGGAATCTCATAAGGAAGCAGTTCAAGTAACCGGACCAAGCTCCATGCTGGAATGTCATTGTTGTCTATGTTTTCCAGTGTGATGGTGGACACAATTGTAGTTCCCATTCCAATGAATCAGTGCTTGATTTTGTACAGCGATATACCAAATCTGCTGTTTCAGGTTTTACACCTAGCTCTATTAATTGTTGCGACTGCTCTATGCTTGTTGCAACTTGTGTTGTAAACTGTGCCATATCGTTATCATTTTTTCATTAGTTCTTCTTCAAATTCGGCAATGATACAGTCTGCATCACCACCATGTACCCAATTCTCTAAAACAGAAGCCAGAATTTCTATAGCTCTTTTCTTGGCATCTTCTTCACCTTGCTTGTAGGCATCCATGCCTATTCGATCTATGTCTCCTAAAAAATCATAACTCATTTCTCTAAACAGATTTAAAATGTTCTATAAGCTCTTTCACCGTTGCCTTATGACTACAATGGAACCATGCCGCCTGTACACTATCTTTAATATTTTCTCGTGCATAATTGATGTCATCGTCATCGCATATAAACCAAATATTTTCAGGAGGATATACAAACCATTGTGAATCGTCAGTATCGTCTCTCAATGCGGCTATGGCAAGGAACAAAGCCTCATTAGTTCCGCAATGAATATACCCATTACATTGTTCAGGAGGATATGGAACATCAATTCCAAACATCTCATCATTGTCTGTCGCTAAAAAATCATCGTTTATATACCTTTCATATCCTATTTTATACCCTAAACGAACTAACTTATCTCGAAGCTCCGGTGTGTTTTTGAGTATAAACACAGGTGTTGTAAATCCCATAGTTAATCCTCCGTTTCTATCTTTACTTTGGCACGTATTACAAATATTCCACTACATGAATTAAAAACATCGCATGGATCTGAATACAACCTATCACCTAAATAAGTACCACACTCATTCTTTAAAGAACACTCTAAACAAGGGGATTCGCTCGGTATGACAAACTCATGCAAAACTCCATTAATTATTATTCCATTATTTACTTCCATAATCATTTCTTTCTTCTATGTGTTTTCTTATTTTATTTTTGTTTTTCTTTCAATTCTTCAATCATCCGTTCAAGGCGATTGTATTCATCTCTCCCAGCTTTATAAGACTGGTCAATGCAATCACGACAGAATTCCAGACGTTTAATTTGTTGTTCCAAAGTTTCGTTCATATTTCTTATTATTATATTTTATTCCAGAGGACAATCACTGGGAATATCAACTTCGTCACTTTCGTAGGGTCGAAGTGCAGCGGCTACTGTCCTTTTTAATTTTTCACAGAAGAGTTTTACGTCATCGTCACAAAACCAATCATACGGTTCTGGGTCTGGAAGAATTGTACAATGCGGACATTGTGTACATTTCTCGATTTCATTAACTATTGTTTTACCCATATTGTATATCAACTTTAATTAAACCAATGTTTTCAATATTCCAATCGCTTTTGCTATACTCAAAACTTCCTTCTTTGTTTTTACGGAAGCTGGAATAATTGTCCCATTTGCAGACTTAGAATAGGTCTTGCCACGACATAATTCATAATCGTAACCCATTACTTGTTTCTTACGAGAGAAACCTATACATCCATATTGCAGCGTCCATTCAGAACCACCTCCAAACGGCATATAGTTACCTTTATCATCAGACCACGAATTTTGATGACGTCTTGCATGAAAATAACGAGTACCAGGTTGATTATACAATAGCACTTCGTATGCACTATTAATTGAACGATTATGTAAATTCAATCGTTCGCAATTTAATCGTTGTTGGGTTTCAATCGGTAAATCACAGAATTTCATATTTATTCTTATCTGAGTGTTGGTTTCTCGAATGTAATATTAGGCAGAAGAGAGTCGACCTTATTAGCAATTCTACAGTTCCATTCTTGTTCTACATTTGATATAGCTTCCATTATTTTACCGAAAAGGCAAATTGGAATTTCATCGCAGCAGGGGTCTATAAAAAGAAACACATCCTTTTTCATCTATCTTATACCGTATTAAAAGCTGTTTACGGTCATCTGTAAATCTCTTTTTCTCATTTCCGATATTTAATAAGTTAAATTTCCATCTTTACTAATAGTAATCACCCCGCTCGTTACCCCAACAAAATAATACTCGGCCTTTGAGATGATGCCTTTGTTTTTCTCCAACATGTGTTCTGCTTCTATTTTATCAAAAGCGGTAACTAAGCAAAGTGTATTATCAATGCATAGTCTAAAAATAAATGTTCCCATATTTATTACTATCTTTTTTATTAGTTAATTTTCACCCAGATACGAGAACCTGGTAAATCTGATTTAGCTGACATAACATGAAATGCTAATACTTTTTTCACATCTACGCGGTTCCCTTTGATTGTTCTTTTTAACTTTTTCAGCACTCACAAAATAAGTGTATTCACGTTCACCATTTAGATGTTTGTTAAGAGCTTCTTTTTGCGTCAGATTCCTCTTTAAAAACATCATAAGAATATGCGTTATAGGTCCGTTCTCCATCCAATTTAAATTGTAGCTGATAAAAGACTTCATTTGTTTCTTTATCAAAAGATTTTCCTATTCTTATCTTCATTTCTATACATTTATTAGTTAAAGAGCACACCCTAATAAAAATAAAGTGTCGAATTTTAAAATTATTGCTGAAATGGATGCGCCCTTTGTTTTTTATTACTACTTTTACAACTGTCGAATTTAAAAAATTATTGTTTATGAAATTAACTAGTGAAATTATCAACATCCTCAACGCAGGTGGAAGTGTAAAGATTAACTGTAAATCAAAACTAACTTCAGAACTAATCAACATTGCTATGGCTGCGTCAAAGAATAACGTAACTCTCATTTGTACCAATGCAGGATGCAAATTAACATCAGAGCTAATTAACATAGCTGCTGCTGGTAAAGGACATGTTGTTTTTGAATTAGACTAATGTTTAAAGTCAGGGCGTGCACAACTATTGCTACCTGACTTTACGTCATTTTCTATTGTGTAATCCATTTGTACAGTTTTTCGGCAACTTCAATGATGGATTCTTTATCACAGATTTTCACCGATACTTCCACACACCATCTACGCAAATCCATTTCCTGTTCTTTAGGTGTCATTGCTAAATCTTTTTGTTTCTGATTTTTCTTTCATACATTCTTGTTTTTTGTTTTGACTTCCTCTAATTTGCAACAATTATGTTTATCATCTTGCTTCCAACATGGAAGCCCTGAACCTGAATATAAGTCACAATAGTCACAAACCGTCCCAATTTGGGCGTGCTCTACATACATTGATAATATTTTCCCTTTGTTTGTGAGAAAGAAAATAACTTCTTAATCTTTCCGCATTATTAACATTAGTTGCCATGTTCTCAAAATTTATCATTTATAGACTCTCTTATCTTCTTGTCGGTGCCGGTTTAGTTTTAAACATATACAAATCTTTACCATTATTATCAAGAAGATAATAATCCGGTTTTACTAATGTGATCCAGTAATCTGTAGGCAGCAAACGTTCGTCTCCAAAAGAAGGGGACGTGTATTGGCTAGTTGGAACATAATGAGCTTGAAACAAAACCTTATCATTGTTATATGTTGACATGATTCTTGTTATATCTACATCAGAAAAATGTTCCAAGACCCCATGTGTTACCACTACTGTAGATGATTCAAAAAACTTAGGTTCACAAATATTCTCTTTAACATAAAACAATGGGACTTTTTCCTAAGTAATTATCCGTGGATATTGAGAGTGTGTTCTTGCAACATAGCTCCAACATAGGAATATTGATGTCAGAGAAGATAACTTTTGAAATTTTCTTTGCATCAGAAGCACCTGTTAATCCAAAATAATTAAACAACCTCTCTCCTATTTGCGAAATAGCAAGGCTTACAGTACCTATTCCACATCCTTCCTCCTTTAAGATAAGGGGTGCTTTCAGGTCGTAGGATATTTGTTGTATATTGATAATTATTTCTTCTATAAACCGGTTATATTTTTTACAAAAGACATTCACATAACTGTCGTTACAGACACGACTTTGATAGAAATTATCCCATGTATTCACAGGCTCTGTAATATTATCTTTGCTCATATCTCCTTTTGATTCTCAAATTATTCCTCATCAACATACACCTCTTTCTTATTGTCAGGCCAAGATTTACGAATCAGGGAAGTGATCTTCTTTCTTTGAAGTCTCTCGATAGCTTTTTCTTTTGGCTTCGGCTTTATTATTAGCCGAAACCACTATTTCAAAAGCATCCAGGTCAATCGTCACTCGGTATTTTTTCATATCATTTTTCTATACTTTTTCCAGATCACTGCTTGCTGCAATTCCTTTTTAAAACAGCTCCTCCAACTTCAACGCGATAAAAGTAAGAAGGCTGAATATTGTTATCTGAATCTTCAGAAAATGACGGATACACTTTCTTTACTCGACCAATTTTACCAACCATTGCCGGTTGCAAATCATTAGAGACAATTTTCACATTATCCCCAACATTAAATTTTAAATTTTCCATATTATTGTTGTTAAATTATGCAACCTTACGTTGCGTTGTTACTAATATTTTACATAATGCCTCACAAAGAACTCGTGCCATATTAACTTCTACAGCATTGCCTATATACTTTTTTCTGTTCTGCTTTTGTTCCTATTAGCATATAATCTTCCGGGAATCCCATAATACGTTTCAACTCTGGAATCGTTAGCATTCTCATTTTTATATCGGAAATTCCGTACATGGCCATGAATTCCTTTTTTTTTTTCATTACATCGGTATCTGTGTCGTATATCTCATATACCAGTCCTCCTGAAAACATCTTAATAAAGCTAGGTAGATCTCCCTCTCTAGATGCTTCAATTAAATATGGTGGCATCTTATCCATTCTAGCAATTAACGTAAAACAAGGTTTATCTACTGATCCGCCAGCAGAATTGAATTGAGGATTCATCAAGTAATGCCATTTACGGTTTGCAGTAATTACTGGTGCCGGTTGATTTATACTTGTGCCGACATTTTTAAAATTTGTATCTAAAATCCAAGGTTTACAGCTTACAAGACTATATTTGGGATTAACAGTGATACAGCCTAGTGGTTTATCCAGCGAAGAAGGCTTACTGTTCCCGTATTGTTGGTCAATAAATACAGAAGAAATTAATGAAAATCGGTCTTTTTGTTGTTACGGTTGGTGCTGGTTCATCTACAGATTTACAAAATCCATTTCCATAATGAACAGAAATAAATGCTTTTCCGGTTAGGATATTTAAACGATTTATGCAAGCAACCCCAAGTCGATTTTGAGTAGATATTACTGGACATGGATCATCAACTCCCGGAGCATTGTACTTTCCAGCTTTACTCATTGAGTTATACTTAACCATGAAGGCATCTTTTCCACCTGCTACAAACTTAATAAGTCCTGCATAAATTCTTAATAAAGAAGAATCTACTAAAGGTGTTTTGCGACCAAAAAATACTTTTTCCTTCATCATCAAAGTCTAACACATCTCGTACTGCCTTCCAGTTCTTTAATTTTTGGTCTGGCTTTTTAGAATGGGTTTGCTCCGGAAAAACAATAGGTAAACTCCCTTTCGCAAATATTCCGAAAAATCTCTTCCTGGAAGTGTAAGCTCCATAGTCTGCTGAATTTAATATTTTATATTCAAATTTGTAGCCATAAGACCTTACGTTATCCAACCATCTCAAATAAGATTTACCTTTATCACGACTAATGGGTTTACCATACTCATCCAAATCTCCCCATGACATAAACTCTTCTACATTCTCAATTTGAATATAGTCTGGGTTAATAGCCTCAATATACCGAAACAAGTGCTCTGCAAGTGTTCTACTATCTGCATCTCGTGGTTGACCACCTTTAGCCTTCGAGAAGTTAGTACATTCCAACGATGCCCATAAAACTATCAATGCTTCAGGATATTCAGCTCTGCATTTTTGTAGGTGGGAAACTAAAGGAGATAAATTTAGTGTACGAATATCTTCTGTAAAATGAAGAGCGTCCGGATGATTAGCATGCATGACTTGCAATCGCATTTTTATCATGATTTACACATGCTATTACCTTAGCGCATTGTTCGTTCTCTAAACGGGCTTTTTCTACCCCCTGTGCTGGTTCCACCGGCACCACAAAATAAATCTATATAAAGTAATTTCATTGTTTTTTCAAGTATTCTACAATATCTTCATCAGGCATGTTAAAGGTCTCTTCATCCAGATAGAAATAAATCTGTTCATCTACAGATTCTGCTTCTCGTGTACTCCAATTACCCATATCATCTAATAATTGTCGCGCTAATCGCTCGATAGATACAGTCACCTTTTCTTCATCAGGAGTATTTTCAAAGATTACTACCGTTTTTATTGGATAATCAGCACCATTCCAATCAATATAATCTGGATTTTGGCAAAACATTCCACGAATAATCGACCATATTTTTTTCTGACTGAAAATCAGAATTTTGTATATGCCAGTAACATTCCCAGTATGTAAATCCGGCACTGCGTAGTATTTCCCTGAATAACCGTATCAGAGGCACCATTACTTACTGCATCTTGAAGTGCACACCAGTACCCTTGATTGAAGTCAGTCAATTTGGGAGTTAATTCGCTGGCCTTTACTTTTACGCTCCCCCTTTTATCAGAAAAAATTAGAGAAACTAATGTATCATTCTCAACAGGATAAGAAACAGAGGTACATATTTGCATAACTTTCTTCTCGTCACTATTTACAGGATGCCATATTACCTCCGCACCTATATTTACAAAATAGTATTTATTCATATTCAATTATATCAAGATATGCTTAGCGAATCTAACAGTTGTTTTAATGGCTGTTTGTCATCTTCATTTTTAGCTGTTAATAATTTCACTTCTCTGTCAGCTAATTGATAAAATTCATCTTTTTCAGCATAATTCATAGCTTTTATATACAATTCAAAAGCGTCTTCAATAGACATGCCATCTGCCGAAATATTAGCTAACAATTCTCCCATACACACTTCGCTTTGTGTGTATTGTTCTATAATCTTTTCAAATGTTTCCATGCTGTTAAAGAATATTTTGCCACCCATACCATATCAAATATGGGTGGCGATAATATTAAATAGTCAAGGTCTTAGTCAATTCGCCTTTATAACCACGTTCACGTAACATGTTTATAAGAGCTTCGTCACTATGCAGACAATCGTTACTTTTTGCCTCGCCTGTCAACAGGCTCGGCGAAGGCTGAAATGCTGCAACCGCTCTCACCACGCCACTGCTGCCCTTGCCGTTGTTGACGAAGTAGCCACCACTAAAGCTCACGCTCCAGCTGCCGAGCTGACTGCCCTCACTGCTACTCCAAACCCAAGTTTCATCAGAATCTTCTGTAGGAAGTAAACATTCATCGGGACATCCAATTTCTTTCATTGCTTTGTTTATCTCATCACGATATGCGCAAAGAACTCCTAGCTCCATCAAACAAGGCAAATACCACTGGAAGCCACCTTTTTGATAGTTCCAACAACGTTTGGCAGCAGTCATTCCGTCAATACCGGCTTGTGCTTCTACAATACGTTTGGTTAGGTCCAAACCGGAGAAAGTTTGCATGGCAACGGATTCATTCTGTTCTTCAGTCAAGACCCTATCGGTGTTTCCCCATCGTTCTTGCCAGGTGTCAAACGCCAAAATACGGCTCATAAATTCTGTTGTTACGATAATGCCAATAGCATTAGTATAATTCATACCTCTTGCTCTGAAATCTGCGATTTCATACTGTTTCTTGTCGGCTCCTAAAACCGAAATAGAATGCTTTTCCATACTTGTAAATTATTATTAATATTGATTCTAGAACCACACCAATAGTCTTGGAGTCTTCCAATAAAAATTGAATACTGGGAATATCTCTTTAAGTGTGGTAGTTATTTTTCCTGTAATATTTTTCACATGTCTAATTCGCAAATGATTAGCTGTTACGATATAGTCTATTCCTAGTTGTAACCCTATTTGCGAAAGAAGCGATTTCAAGAATATTTTTATATGTTGCTTTGCATCAGTAATTGAACGATAGTCGAAATCAATGTTAGCTACATACTTGATACGCTTGCGTTTCATTTATTTTTCAGCTTGTTATTAAATTTGATCTTTCCATTTCTGTATAAATCAATTTTCTTTTTTCGATACTTCCGTTTTAACTCTGTCCAATATTCTGTTGGATATTGTTTAGAGTGCTTGCGAACAGGAGGAGATAGTATAGATTGTATAAGCCGCTTGCTAACATTGAACATAGCAGCCAACCTTCTTTGGCTATATCCTTCACGGGCCAAAATTTGAATAGCCTGACGTTGTTCTGGGGACAACTTAGCGCGACCATCAAACTTGGTTCCTGCCAACTTGATATTCTCAATTTTCAATGGCATATTTGTTACTGTTTTAATGTGAATAGATTTTATAGTTTTATATGGTGTGAATAGTTGTCCACTTTAACCATTGTTTAACACAAAAGGCTGCTCTATTTTGTTAGAACAGCCTTTGCTTTTTACAGACATCACTTTAACTATGGTCGATTGTACCTTAGTCCGTCTGTATGAATAAACCATTTCTTCAAACTTCCGTCCGACTTCTGAACTTTCTCAATATCCACTGTTAACCAATGAATAGCTCCCTCACCGAACTTGATTTCCCTTTTGGTTGGGTGTCTCCAATAATCAATCGTCTTTTTATGTCCCATATTAATCATCGTTTGTTGCCACTGATTTCACCTTGTCCGTAACAAGCATGTATTCCATGACAATTTATGACCTACAAACACAAATATATTCCTCAGCAATCTTATATTCTTCATACCGTCCATCCCAAGAATTAAGTACCGAGCACCAACCATCCTCACTTATGATTGAATCCAACCAATCACTCAACGAATCAGTAGTTCTTTGAGCCGCCACAGCTTCACGCCATAAATACGCGTATTCATCATCATTATGTACTCTATCACTAGCTATATTGGTCAGTTCATCTTCTGTGCCAATATAATAATCAATACCATTTGCACAGTATAGTTGTTCACCATAGGAACATTCTTCAAATGTATCATTCAAATCACCGAATGTACATCCTAAATGTACTCCCAAAGCTACGAAGCGTTTTGCTTCATCTTCGTCACATTCACGTAAATCCATTACTTGCTGGATAATTTCTTCTGTGGCAACAAACCCTTTTTCACCCATGTCAAAAACTGCTTCCAGTTCTTCTGTTAACGCAGTCTCTTCTTCTTCAACAAGATCACAAATATTATTTATAATCTCTTCAATATTATCTGGAAGCGGACTGGATAACCAGCCATTACCATATTTATATCCATTATCTACATATAAGCCTTTTATAGCAAGAAAGAAACATTTTACGTTGTAATCTGAAGATGTATGGAAGTATTTGTTTGACAATCAAGGATATATTGAATGGGATTATTCCTCATTTTCTCATAAAGCACATTTCTCACCTGTATTATAGCCGCGTCACTAATATTAAAATTCTTAACAAGAATCTGAAAAGAAATATCATCAAACTGTTCACGGTAATGCTCATTATATGTTTTTAAACAACTCCACAAAGTAATTGTAGTCGTTAACATATTGCTCGCCGTTTAAATATTCATCTTGACGAATCGTACCGCCAGACATACCACCTAGATGATATTTGTTCCAAAATTCCAGAAGTTTCTTTTGTCCTTCTGTACGAGGATTTATATGATCGTAGCATTGCCCAGCACTCATACCACCAGCCCCACATACCGAAACGCTGAAACTTTGTTTAAATTTTTGCAATGTTTCACGGTTTATACGAGTAGATTCTTCCTTATAAACCTCAAAATCTACAGTCCAACTGTTTTTATTTTGGTCCCGAAATTGAACGGAACGTTTGAATATTATATCGTTTCTCATAATCAATCTTTCTAATTTTATTTTCATAAACCAGAGGAAATGTACCTAAACTGGTTTATGAAAACTGCCTTGATTAAGTTATTTACGCCATTCCTTCATTTTAGCAACCACATCAATGTTGTTGTCATCTAGCATTTTCTTCAACATACCAATCAAACGCCAACCTTCTCTATTCTCATACAACTTTGCCTTCTTATTCAAAAAGGCAAGGGACGCGTTTTTACCTAATGTTTTTCCATTGTCATCTATGATAACACAATTATGAAAACGAATCATGTTCTGCATTGTAAAGAACGCTCCAGCTCCTTTGTAAGCATCTAGCCATGCTGCATTTTGAGGAGTACCCCAATGCATTTTGATACGCCTTTTATTGAACTCCTGCACCGAATGCCAAAGTTCATAAGTGTTTTCGGCATGTTGTATTTTATGTACTGCAAACAACAATGGCTTGATTACTTTTTTATCAAAATCATCAACGAAAATATTTTGACCGTTGATACGTTTATACGGTATCCCTTTACATTTTCTCAATTTCAACTTCTCAAATCTCTTTTTTGAGTTTCTCGATATAGTCCTTTGCCATATCTAATACCACTCTTTTGTTGAACCAGCGATTTCGATCTCTGAAATTATCGACATCACCATTCTGCATCATTTTGTGCTGGGCGTACAACTCGTTATTTAGCATCTTCCACTGATATTCATATCCCATACTATGAATCACCTCTGAAACTCCAATCGGCTTATAAGCACCGTGGGTATTGGTGGCTATATAAATTATGCGGAACATCTGTGCCATTACCCAACGTCTGAATAATTGCCGATTAGAATTGTGCCTTGAATTATAATGGCCTGGAAGATTGGATCATCTTCTTCCAAGATACTAATGACACCATCTCTTTTTGAGGCTATAAACTCCAAACCATCTGCACTTTGCATTGCAAAAAGCTCACTAACATCAACACCAGCTTTCTTTAGAGCTTCAATACGCTCCTTAGCTTTGGTTTGATTAGCTGTAAGCGTAAACTCGGTACCACACTCAGGACATTCAAATTTTAACTGTTTCATAACTTATTAATAATTTAATTTTTAGTCTGATTATTTATTTCTCTACTGTAACCCAGTTTTTGAGAATTACTAAATCTCTATCTTTGTTGCTTTGCCAAAACCATTTACCCATTTTATTAGCATCCCAACCTATACCCAATATTATTTGACAGAGAATGTATAATTCCAATTCGACTTGTGCTATATCTCGACCAACTCCAAACAACATGTCTTCATCCTCCAAATCTTTATCAGACAAAGCTTTAAAGTATTTTCGGTTTTTACATTCACTCATTGTTGATGGAATAGAATGTTTATATCGAGTATATAAATGCTCTACATTAGACAGAAACTCATCAAGAGAAGCGCATAATTCCACACCTAAGTTTCCCTCATACTGCGAATTCTGTATAATATATTGGCCATTAAGTTTGAAACTTCGTGTTTTAAAATCTACTTTAAACTTGGTTCCGTTCTCTACAGCCTGTATTGATTCTTGATAAATATTTTTCATAATGTTTACTTTTTTGATTTTTATACTCAAACCTTTGACACATTTCTTTAAAAGCCTGATATTAACATCCAGAATACGCCGGAATAAAGGTTTATAAAACCGTAGATGCCGGCGTAATTGTCGGATAGTTGTTAAACGCAAGGTTCTTGTATAAATGAAAGTTGTGTTACTTATAAAACAGCCCCCATTTAGCGTGACACATGTCTATATGTTTATGATATATACTGTATCAAGTAAGATACCCGCGTAATCCTAGGGTCATACATAGGATGACCGTCATCACGCGGACATCATATCTTGTCCAGTATGTTAAATTACTAAATCCCAGACTGTAAACTTTGTGTTAAGTAATAAGTTGTAATTCTCAAAATATTGGCACATTTCTATACTTATTCGATTTAGAGCTGGTGTGATCAGGAACGGACCAGGACAATTAGTACTCGGTCCTTCCTGATATATAACCAGCTATATAAATGATATTTCTTGAATTACATATCTGTGCTAAATAGTTATCCTCATAATACTGATACATTACTTTACCCAATAGATGTATTCCGGTTGGATATTCCTGGAGCAGATGAGTTATCGACTCATAGATCCAGGAAGCTGCTCACCGGAACAGTAAACAAATGTATTCCTTGGATAACTTCGAATGTATTTCGCTTATTTTACAAGTCCTCAAATGAATGGCACATCACTTTACTCTCATGATAATTATAAATATGACCTGATCGAGAACCTGAGGTGAGAGGCTATACAGCCTTGTAACCTCCGGTGAACGATCAATAGTTCATACTTTAGAATATGAAATTTTCTTCTTGAACTTGCCTGCTGTGCTGCTTTATAAACCCTCATAACAATCGACACATTTATTTATCTTCATTGATATAATCCAGATGATTATATGGTACCCGGAGTAGATACTGAAGGATGTAATCCTTCAAGGATAGAATCGGGGTACCTAATATATAATCTGGATATTAAACACTTGTTCCTCGGATTTATTTACTGTGTGTTCAGATTGTAGTTACAATATTGCCACTAAAGTATTGTACGCTGCTCTTCTGGTCAAAATAGCATTCTGCATACAACCTATTGTCAAATAACCTTCAATTTCTTTACTTTTAGATTTATTTCGATTAGCCTTTACGTTCCGACCAATGCCTCTAACAACACAACCATCCGGCTTATCCTTAACATAGCCAAGACCACCAACTTTATGTTTCCCAGTTTCAACGGCTCTAAGGCAATCCATTACGAATTTATTCAATTCATTAATATCAACCCGAACATTACATACTGGAAGGGTCTGAGTCGCCCAACTATATTCTCCATTGCCTTTATATAAATATCGGTTAACCGAATCCACAGCCTTCTTCAACGTAATACCACGTTTTCTGATGGTTCTTGATTCTATTTCTTTCTGGAAGGTTTTAAGACGATTGGGAGAGAAAGAAATCATACTTCCCTTAATGCTGAAACCTAGAAATTTGAACCACTTGTCCATAGTCAGGTACTCTACTTTCTTGGGATTCAAATTCATTGATTTTTCGGCCAATCTCTTTTGTAAAATGGTCATAGCCTTTTCATAGTCCGGACCAACGAACAGCATATCATCCGAATACCTTACGTAAAACCCATTCAATTGGGACAGTTCGTCATCCAGGCTATATAGCAACACGTTGGCTAACCAGCTTGCTACTGCGCATCCTTGTTTAAGTGATTGATATTTCTCATGCAGTTCGTTGTTCTCATCGAAATACAATCCGCAATGATAGTATTTTCTTAATACATCAATTAACACAGAGTGACCACACTTAGCTTCCACTTTATCAAAGGCTGCGTCAATAAACTGGATAGGAACAGTGTCGAAATATTTACTTAAATCAGACTTCCAGCCCACATAACCATCACTTTTCATGTTAACAATTGTGTGACTTACTTCCAAAACCACTTTACCACAACCAATACCGACCTGATAAGATTTACAAGCAGGATGAATCATCTCTGGCATTAAAATCAAATAGCAAATCATTCGCGATGCTTAGGATTATACGATCAATAGGTTCGTTGACATATACAGTACGAAACTCTCCGTTATCCTTCGGAATTTGTGCAATATGTGGTGGTGTTATTTGATATTTACCATTCAACATAGCTTCTGCCATACGAATTCTGGTTGGTTCTTCTGTCAGTTTGATAAGTTCGCTCTTCCGAATATCCTTCAGAACGCCTTTCTCAATTGCTTTTGTCCATCTATTAATGTCGAAGAACATTGTAAGAATCTTATCTTTCATTTTATATCTCCTTTCTTTTTGAGTTGTTCCTTATATCTCCTGTGCTCACGAATTGTTGCTGCCCATTCTGCTTTTGTAGGTTTGTATCGCCCTTCTGCTTTACGCTGTTTTAAACTCTCTTTATTTTTCAGATATTTGTCTGGGCAACAAATAAATTGAATAAGACGCTTGCTCACTCCAAATATTTTAGCAAGTTTAGAGTAACTGATTAATTGCTTTTTCTCTCAACCATTTTATATATTCTTTTTGGTCTGGAGTGAGCTTTATTCGTCTATCATATTGGGTTCCAGCGATACGAATCTTTTTCTGATTTATACGGCATCGTTTTTAGGAAACATTAAATCATCGTGTAAATTGTTAGGACATCGTTCATCAAACCAATGCCAAACATCAATCTTTGAGGTTCCGACCGGGAAGTTGAGAAAGTCTTCTTCAATCTCATCATCGTTATTGACCGGGATGTCTCCAAACATTTCCCATAATTCTGAAAGGGTGCATAATTCTACATGCTCTTCACAAATGCTACACCAGCAATCTTCTTCCTCAACTGAATCATTATAGCTGATTTCATCTGTGTTTGGATTTACCCATGCTCTTTCTTCAACATTATTACTTCCACATTTGGGGCAATACAATGTGTCTAATGACCTTATCCCCTTCTTTTTAAACACTATGTCAAACTGTTTGAGATTTGAAAGTTCGGTGAGAACCATTTTCTGTAATAAAGGCTCTCATCTTATTAATCTGTTCATCTGATGATATTCCCCATATATTAGCCGCAGCTTGTACTGCATTTTGCATGGAAAAACAGATTTGAGTCCAATCATCATACTCTTTTTTATCTTCGAGGATTTCATGGATTAGCGTTTTCGCTTTCTCAATGTATTCTTGATTGAATGATTTTGATGTTTTCATATCCTATTGTATTAAGTTCTTCTAACAATGACCGATATTCTTGTTCAGTAGCTAAAGGCCAATTTTTCAGAATGTCAGGAGAGCAGCCGGCGTGTTGTCCGATGTGCATATAGCTTGTCAATTTAGTTTTGGACCTATCCCAAAATTCATTCACAAATACAGCACATATTTCTCCTTCTTCTGGAGATTTTACGAAAGTTATTTTTATTTCATTTTTCATACATATCAATTATTGTTATACCATTCTATTTCAGCATCATTTGCTTCACGATACAGCATATATACACCACCAATAGTTGAGTTGTAAATAAGGGTGTATCCATCCTTTTGATGTACGGAATCAGTGCCATTATTCACCCACCTTGGTTCTTCGCTGCGAATATCATCGTCAGCCCATTCATCGCTATCCCATTGCTTCAGATAATCAATAACAGCTTCTCCATTCGCATCGGTAAAAACAGTTCCATACCCTTTACCATCGTATAGTTTATCACATTCGTCCAGCATGTCTCCGTACTGGACATCAATGACAATTCTATAAAGCTTTTGATTTCCCATTGAACTTAAATGCGGCATAACTATCTTTTCTTATTGCGTTTACGATCTCTTCTTATTTGTTTCTTGTTGCGCCCACTTTTTAGTGGACGAACCTTTATATGTAGGAGGAACCCGTCTCCACGGAGTCGATTTCTCTTCATAGTCTTCTATTCTTTCAAAATAGACCGTAGGTGGATTTTCAAATAATATCATATTCATTTTTGCACCGTTTTGAGGGTTAATATTTCTTCCCATGCATCTTCTCACGGAGTTCGTTATATCTCATTTTTTGTTCGATGTGCCAAAACAGATCTATTTCAAGATGCTTTGCAAGTCCAAAAAATTGATACTATCATATCATTTACAGTTGTAGGAAAATCAAATAGTCCATCATATCTAACAGGAAGCGTGGAAATAGCATATATAGTCTCTGTAAATGTCTCACTGACACAAGAGTCAGCAGAATCATCTATAACATCTGAATTAATATCCTTCATTGCAGGTTCAAGGCTTATCCCTCGAAGCCCAGCCAAATCAAGTAGGTGAATAACGGCATCAGCTAACTCTTCCTCTATTGACCCTTTGATTGTTTCATTGTATGCAACTTCGTAACCGCGCTCTTTGGGAATGTCTAGGTCTAACCCTTGACAAATACGACTGGTTGAGATTTTCTTCTCAAACCAATCAACATTAGCACGCTTTCCCCTTCTATCAGCTTCCACAGCTTCCATTAGTTCGGATATTATGAGACAGAGAAAATGTATTTATTACTCAATTCCGTATCATGGAATCCATGTTCACAAGCGATTTTATATGTTTTATCCCTTAATTCGTTGAGATTCATTGCCAATTACTTTAAAAATTACCAAACCCTGATGTCATAGTCTCTAAAATAATATTCCAGTTCTTTTATCCCTTCCAAACTGTGCAGTCCACCCTCGCCAATTACTTCAATATCAACAGATATTTCATAGTCTGTTTTAATATTTACCTTAGAACTATTGAAAGTTTTTTTCACGCATTCTAAAATACTTGAAGAATCTGTACCATTTTTTACTATATTGAGTATCATTGTTTTTTGAATTTTAATTATGCAACATCATCTAACGGTCCACTATAGACTCTTCCATCCATATAATACAACCTGTCCTCATACTGGTTGTTATGTAATTCCTCCCGGATTGCATTTTCATCATTGGCCCAATACTCATATTCTTCATGCCAGCATTTGAAAAAACTGTCGTAGCATTGTTCTATTAAGTCTGTGAGCGAAAAGTTGTCCGGATAACTGCACCAAGTTTTATAATATTTGATGATAGGTTCAAGCAAGTAGAAATCATAACACATACCTGTTAGTGGACAATCATCACCTACAGATTTGATAATACGGCTTCGTCTGTATTTGTAAGTGTATTTTTCATTTATATATTTGCCTGAAGATGAATAATATCTACCTTGTGTAATGTATGGCATAATATTATTATTGATATATCGAAATAATAGTTTACCACATAATTCCTCTGCATAAATATCATTACTGCAATCTATTGGACACTCAAAAATTGGGTTATAACTACATTTAAAATTAAAATCGTATCCGCTATAGTTAACACTCCAACTATATGATTGGGTGTTTGTCAATTTCTCGAAAGCTCTTAGAGCCGTTACATAATCCGAACCGTAAGCCTCCATACACTGATCCATTATATTCCAGCGTTCACGCTCAATAATTTCCTTTTGTACCTCATCCGACAATTCATCAAAAGTGTACAGTTGCAATGTTATTGTTTTCATTGATTTAAGATTGTTGGTTTTTAAACTCCATATAAAGGAACTCTGATATATTTGACTGGAAATTATAGGATATTCCCCATGTTCCAAAAGTTTCAAAGAACCAGTCAACAAGAAAGTCCCGGTCCTCGTTAGCTTGTTCGCTGTCTTCACCGGCATCTAATCTAGCGATCATAGCATTTACAAGAGGCGTATCGTATGTAACCTCTCCATAAATATGATAAGGGTAGTCATAATCAATGTTATTGAAATTACCACAAATCCTGTGGTCTGGATTATGCAAGTATTTCTTCATATCAGAATTAAATTGCCAAGCCATTACATTACTGTAATCTTCCAGATATTCATCCGAAAAGTTCTCCATGATAAAATCCTTATTTTTATCATCAACCATGCTTTCACGTGCATCTTTGAGAATTTGACAAAGGCGTGTCGCCATATTATCAATATTTATATACTTTCTTTTCTTCCATTTTACTACTTTATTTGAAGTTGAAGATTATCATTACCATAAGAATACATCATTACAGAAGCTCCACAAGGAGCATTTTTACCAGCATGGAAACATCTCACACCTATTTCACGAAGTTTCTGAAAAGCATCAAATGATTGATTTTCGTTTGGAAAATGCAAATCAATAGAACTACCAATATCTACATGCTGTACCTGCAAGGATACTTTGTTTTTGTGATTTAAGACTATTACATCCATATTATTCATCGTTTTCTTGTTCACGTCTATATTGTCTGTATCTATCGTATGCTTTAAATGTCTCTGCTATAGTTTCAGAGAGATCATTAAATTTCAGAGGAGTAATCCTTGCAAAATATGCAATCCCTTTAGTTGTATAGCAACAATTTGTAACAAGTCTATCTGGAGTGCCAAACAAACCACGAACTTTAAATCGGTCATCTGATCTTACTTGGAAATGTTCTGACAACACCTTCAATGTTTCATTACCTGCCTTGACTGCTTCTTCCAAAGTATCAAATATACCTATGGCAATTGTCTTACTACAAGAAGTAGCTGGGCGGCTACCTATCGGTCTGTCATTATAACGAAACTCTATTTCTAACAACTCCTTTTGCATATTTCCTTTTTGTTTTTATTATCGAATAGTTTTTTGATGGTGTCCATAGTTGTCCACTTTTTGAATATTAACTCGCTTTAACTTTAAAAGAAAAGGCGCAACCAGAACAATAACATTCTGATCGCGCCACCCTTCAAACAAAAAACATGTCGAACAACACACATGGAAACAACTAATATATGTAGTGTTCCGGGAATCGAACCCGGATTTCTACCATAACACTTTACTCGTGCTTACGATACTCTTTCACTTGTTCAATATCATCCATATTGTTCCACCAATTTGAAAAGTCATAGTAAACAAGATCTTCATCAAATTCTTCTTCCCCATTTTCATCTGTAGAAATATAGTCTTCTCTGTCAAGGCTGGCTATATCAATCATATCTTCGGTGTCTGTGATACCGTCAAACCAATCTTGCGCTTCTTTCACATCATCTTCTCTAACGCCTGCATCAAAATGTTTTTCGTCTTTATATCCAAGCCAGTCTGCGATTGTATCAAAGTCAAACCAAAAGAAATTATTTATGTCATCATCGGTCCAACCACTTTCAGGAGCATCACTTTCCATTATGGATTCAATTTTATCCAGTTGTTCATCGGTACAGTTCTTTGCCCGATCCTCACCCCCACTCCAAAATTTGAAATCTCGAAGTGAAATTTCTGATATAACTTTCATAGTTCGTTTGCTTTTAAAAGTTCCTTTGCAACTCTTCCTACCCGCAGCAAGTATTCATTCCAGACTCTCCCATCAGAAATTCTGTTCTGAACAACAGCACTATAACCGCATTTAATATTCAATTCTCTCACATCATAAGGGGAAACAAGCATACCTCCATGTTGTGCCAAGTTATAATCCGGTTCTTTTAGGAAATGATTTTATATACCTCTTAATAATTTGAATACTCTCTTGCTTATCCTTTCCTTTGGATAACAATTGTTTCTCAATACTATTCATAACAGCATTGAGATTAGGATTTACTGAATACTTCATATTACAACAGTTTTATGTATGAATACTCCAACGTCTTTCAGTCGCATTTGGGGACATAATTATCCCGCCGCAAATTTTGCGTTCGCCATTTACCACCTCAGAGAATCCAAAGCTATTTTTCGCAAAATCACCGTATATTTCAATATGTTGGTTAACGGCAAATCTCACCCATTTTTGTAGACTTTTCAAGCAATCTTCAAAACTTGAATCTTGCAATTCCGAAGCAATATTCTTGACCTCTTTTACACGCTCTGATATTTCTGGGGACATTTTTAATTCCAATGGTTTGTTTATGGCTGCATACTCTTCAGGGTATTGAATGGAAAGTTGATGTATCCGGCTTCCCCAGATATTATTGAATATTGAAAAACAATCTTATCCTTGGATACTTTCTGAAGCTGTGCTCCATCCCAATAAAAATACTTATTATAGTCCAAATCGTTCCAATAAACAATACTTGCAACAATAGCAAGAGAATCTTTCATAATTGCAAACCGGTTACTTTCTGACGAAAAAAAGACTTTCTACACTGGGGCCAATAAAACACAGATGTGTTCCGTGTGTGCGCACTAACCAAAAAAATGGCTCATTAGTCTTTTCAAGAGTTTTCAAATCATACTTCTCGAAATCAGAGATGCACAATTTAGTATCGTATAACTCTTTGCGCATTTGTTCGATAATTTCTGGTATCATACTTCTTTATTTTAATTTTCACTTTTTATCAATCTTCCAGTATAACCACGGTATTCAAGCAATGTCACAATAAGATGATCTGGCACATCTCTCAAACGTCTGTAATTTTCCGTTAACACTTCAAGCAGATATTCTTCATCTTGTCCCTGCAAAAGATTAGTCAACTCCCAGCCATAACTTGTGTACATACCTATATATTTACTACTTTGGAATAACGTAATTCTCCAGTGTATCCACGTCTACGCAATTCAGCAAACAACATGTTGTCATCAAAGTCAGACATTTTCAGAGTCGCTTTTACTCCTTGTTGAGTTATGCCGCCACTAGATTTGCGTCTTCTTTCCTTGTCACACTTCTTACAATAGTTTGCCAACCCATCTTTGGTTGCCTTATTCTTAGAAAAAATTTGATATAGGTAAGCTCTGACCACATTCTTTACACACTTTTGTTTCCATTATTATCTTGATATTAATTGTTCTCTTCGGGATGGAGTTTCAAATACTCGGTAAGTTCACAGTCATATATTTGTTCCTGAACAATTTCAGAAACAAGGGAATCTCCTTTAGTCTCCCAGAATTTCACTAACAAATCAATATTGGCACATTCTGGATGCTCTGTAATTATGCGCTCTCGGATTTCTTTTGGGATGCTATCGACTACATCGCACACATAATTCAAGCGGCAAGCTTTTTAATGTTAGTATAACAATAACACATCCCACGATTACTTTGAATATCTTTTTCATTTGATACGTTTTTTACCGCTGTACATTTCCACCAGTGCACGCTCTACGAGTAAGTTCTGATTCCTGTCATCCAAATTGGCAAAAAATTCTTCTACCGCTCCATAATGACCATTTTGACTATTATATTCACGCCACTTATTCCATAAATGCCTCCATCCACATTCGGCTTTTTCAAAAGCAACAGCACATTCGTGCTCATCCCAGCAATTCCACATATAGTAGAAGAAACTGGCTATATCATTCTTTCTTGCCATTATCTTTCACATCAATCATTATAAACTTGAAATATTTCCAACTCTCCAATACAATACTATATTGCTTCTCATTCTCTAGTTGGTACATGGTACCATCTTTCAATGTTAGGAAGTAAGTGTTTCCATCTATTCTCACAGTCTTCTCCACGCGCTGTATGTTTCCTGTAAATACCCTTATAGTTTTGGCATTTATCGTAATACAGGAAAACAACAGACATATAACTACCAAGATTCTATAGAATTTACTACCAATTGCAGTAGCTACTTTGATATACTTTTTTCCGCTTATATACCACAACATACTTCTTCATAGATTTACGCTTTAAATAAATCATACACAGTTTTCCGCTTCACGGTAACATTTTGAGATTTAGGCAAATAAAATGTCATACTTGCACAAGAGGTAGAAATAACTTTTACGCTCGTTCTTTGGATTCTTGCTCGTTTCATGCTTTATATTTTAAAGGTTTACAATCAGACACAAAAAATAGCACGCACTCAAAAGTACATGCCACAATTAAAGTGGGTAACAAAGACTCGCACTTCTTGCACGCTACGCTTCCACGTTCGTTTTACCCATAGAAATAGCACGCCTGTATTCACCTCCAGACGTGCTATGTATGTTATGACTTACCAGTTCTTTATTTATGCAGCCATTCGCGCATCATATTCCCGCACGCTTTTGAGCGTTTCCCAGCACTTCCCATGCTGCATTTACCTCTTGCATCTTTTCATTGGAACCACCGGCATCAGGATGAGCAGATTTAGCAGCTTGTTTGTATGCAGCTTTAATTTCCGCTTCCGTAGCATCATGCTTCACACCCAAGATTTCATAATAGTCAGCGGCTTTTGCGGCTACTTCTTCAAAGTTCAAACGGAATTTCAGAGCATCGAAAGATGCTTTTGTAGCAGCATGAATTTTCTTCTTAAAATCACGCGCTGCACAATCCAGGTCTTTCTTTGTAGGCACCAAACCAATACGGCTCCATACACTTCCCTCAACATCCCACTTCTTTGACACTTTGCAATCACTTGTACGCACTATGATTTCAGCCGGTGTACCGCTACGCAATTTGGATGCAATACCACCATTATCTTCACGCAGCCCAGCTTCCACCGCTTTCACAGTCCAGAACGTAGCTACCACATTCTTCCACACGCGGAA
>VOFJ01002888.1_pt1 | contig 43451 bp, 63 predicted proteins | sample 5384081 | NCBI WGS metagenome assembly VOFJ01 (sample SAMN12384729, study PRJNA508395) | human gut metagenome | isolation source: healthy gut I | host: Homo sapiens
TGTCGTAATACACGATGCGCCTTCTTTTTTTTTTTCATTGACTATAAAAATCGGTTCATTTTTTTTAAGCTGCGATATTTTGAGGATTTCTTTGGTTTATGTGTTCGCAACATCTAAATAGAGCAACTGTAAGCTCATAAAACGGTCTAATCAGCCAATCCATACCTTCTTTAGTCATTTTTGCACATATCTTTTTTTATATTGAAGGCAATGGCAAAGAAGGCAAAGTCCATGAAGACCTTGTCCTTTCCAAAATGGCGGAAACGTTTGTAATTCATATTGTTTTTCATTTGTCCGAACACGGCTTCCGGTTCTATGCATCTCTGTCCTCTGTGTTTCAGCCCTTCCTCTGAGCAGAGCAGCTCTTTGGCTTTTTGCTTGTATTTTCTGAGTCTGTGATTCAACTCTATCGTTCTGTTCCCCTTTGCTTTTAAAACATCGGCATCTTAGCGGACAGCCTTCACATCTGATGGCTCTGTACCTGGCATTTTCGCTGACATATCCTTATCGGATGCTGTTTTCACATGTCTAGTCCCTATCCTTTTTGCATCTTCTGTCCCATGGGGCAGATACAAAAAGTCTTGTTCTTCATTGTAGTAGAAGTTTTCCGCCCTGAACGGGTCCGGTTTGAATCTCGGCCGCTGTTCCATGTGGAAGTAGTTGTATTTGACGTAGCCCGCCATACCGTTTTCTGACATGAAGCGGTAATTCTCCTCAGAACCGTAGCCGGAATCGGCCACCACCGTATGAGCCAACCTGTCATATCTGCTTGAGAAGGATTGCAGGAAAGGTATCATGGTCAGTGTATCCGTAGGGTTCGGGAAAGAGTGCAAGATCGGTAATGAACTGGTTCTCGGTGCCAATCTGGAGGTTGTAACCGGGCTTTGTCTGGCCGTTACGCATGGCATCCTCCTTCATTCTCATGAAAGTAGCGTCCTTGTCCGTTTTGGAATAGGAGTTCCTGTCCTGTAGCGTGTTCAGACGGTTGTCGTATTCCTGCAGCTTGTCCCTAGTGTTCTTCCAGTTCCTTCAGCTGTTTGCGTTTTTTTTTCAACGCAGTCTTTTTCCTCTTTCGTGGAGGGCTCAGGAACCTGTTCAAGTGCTTTCCGCAATTCTCCCGCCATTTCGGTCAGCATGGCCGGAGTGAACTCAACCTCCTCATTACTTTCCGAAGACTTTTCTTGGGCGATGACATCGTCTATCTGCCCTAGCAGGACGTGTATCTTCTTCATCAGGCGCTCTCGGTTCCGCTCAACCGTTTTTCGCCAGACGAAAGTATACTTATTGGCTTTGGACTCAATCTTTGTCCCGTCAATGTATTCCACATTCAGCCTGATGAAGCCTTTGGGAGAGAGAAGGAGTACGGTTTGGGTAAATACCTCGTTGATTTCCTTTTTCACCCGGTTGCGGAAACGGTTGATGGTAATGAAATCAGGTTTCTCATATCCGGCAAGCCAGATATAATGGATGTCACGATGAAGGAGCTTTTTTCAATTTTACGGCAGGAGTAGACGTTGTTCATATAGGCATACAGAATGACCTTGAGCATCATCTGGGGATGGTAAGGGCTGCGGCCGCATTCCTTATACAACTTCCTGAAACTTTCAAGGTTCAGGCTCTCAACCAGAGCGTCAACCATCCGAACTGGATCATGCTCTGCAATATCCTCGTCAATTCTTTGAGGAAAAAGCACTGTTTGGTTGGAATTATAAGGACGAAAATGTATCTTTGTCATAGTGAAAATCTTATGCCTAAAGATACAAAATCTTTAGGTAATAACAAAGCCCCAGCTTGTGAAAGTCGGGGCTTTGTGCTTAAAAAAAAGAAGGTGCGCATTTTGACACACCTCCCTTTTTCTCATTACTATGAGAATTTTTTCTCGTCATGGTGAGAATAATCCTTGCCCTGAATGTATTGTAACGGGGTTCTGGAAGTAAATTGTGAACCTGCTTTCCGGGTTAGCCGAGTGGATGTAAACCAGAAACAGGAACCCTTTCCGGGTTCCGAGTCTACTCCGATCTTTCCTCCGAGTTGTGTGATGATACTCTGGCAGATAGAAAGACCGAGACCGGTGCCGGGGAATAAAATTATTGAGTTTGACAAAACGGTTGAATACAGCCGTTTGCTTTTCCGGTTCGATTCCTATACCCGTATCCTCTACGGAGAATTTCGCTTCTTTTTCCTTTTATTTGGTAACTGATGGTTATACTCCCTTCGGAGGTAAATTTTAACGCATTGACTACGAAGTTTGATAATACTTGGTAAAGCCTACTTTTATCGCTGGTGAGTTGCAAATCGGGCAGATCGGGAGACAGGCGGAGTTCCACCTGCGGGGAGGTTCGCATCTGCATTGCTTGGTATAATTCATTGCATAACCGTTTGGCGTTCACTTTCTCGAAGGTAAAGTCAAAAGTTCCAGCTTCGATTTTTTTGACAAGTCGAGAATATCGGAAATAAGTTGTAGCAGGCGTTTGTTGTTCTCTTCGATGATGGTGACATACTGCAGTTTCTCTTCCGGATTGTCCGCCTCTTGCAGCATACTCGAAAAACCGACAATCGCATTGAGCGGTGTACGGATCTCGTGGCTCATATTGGCAAGGAAGGCAGACTTTAGCCGGTCGGATTCTTCTGCTTTCTCTTTAGCTTGAATGAGCATTCGTTCCGTTTCTTTCAGTTGGGTGATATCAAAGTTGATGCACAACATTTCGATGATATTATCCTGTGGGAGATAATTCCGGACCAACACATTCACGCGTGTCCACGTATAGTTTCCGTCAGCTCTGCGACGAATACGCATATCACGACATAATTTGCTACTTTCCCTTTAATGACCTTATCCAGAAAATCAAGCATTACAGCCCGGTCTTCGGGGTGGAAGTGGGAGTGTATGCCGATGATTTCCGGTAGTGGGGTACCTTCTTCCTCTCCTATATTCCTGTACCAGCTGCTCAGGGCATAACCGTCCCGGCTCAAAGCGTCGAAATGGGCATAACCAACTTTGGCATAGTCGCCTACCAGGTCGAAGAAATTTTTGAACTCCTGAATCTTATTATAAGCAATGGTATTTTCGGTCTTGTCTACGTTAATCACCAAGTAATTGATCGGCTCATGATTATGGTCGTACAGCGTAGTTACTTTGGTTCTTAAATCTATACTGCCTCCCGAACTTTGTGACTGGTAGTATCCGTTTATCTTGGAAAATTCATAGCAGAATGTAAAGTCGGCGTCTTCATTATTTCTGAGTTTCTGTTTGATCTCTTCCGGAAGCAGGGGATTCTCGAACAGATTAACTCCCCAAGACATCTTCTTTGCTGGCTATATGAAACATTTCCAGTTCCTTCTTGTTAAGGTCGATCAGGAGCCCGTCTTTATTGTATAATTCGATGCCTACGGGGATATTTTTATAGATATTATGCAGAATGCGTTCACTGTTCTGCAATGCCTGGTAAGCGGACGCCATATGTGGTCCGTCTTGTGTTTCGGCTATGCCATATATCTTGGTGTTTCCTGCCTCGTCTGTTTTCCTGGTAACATATCTTGCTGCGTATCCATACCCCCCTTTAGGAGTATCGAGCAGATATACTTCTTCAATCGTCTGCTGTAATTCATCGAAAGAGTGGGAAGTGGTGTGTTGCTGGTCTTCCCTCAGAATCCGCTTGTTGAAATCATTGAAACTAATAATACCCTCCTCGTCGAGACCGAGAAGTTGGGCTATGAAGCCGGAGCATTTGTAACACTCTGTTTTTACATCTGCCTCCCACCAGCCGATGTTGGCTTTATTCATTAATTTCCGTAGGAAGATGTCTTCTCTGTGTGTGTCTGTTTCAGGCATTTTACAGTTTGTTCTGAAGGTTAAAAATTTGTTTAATATGTAAAAGTAGTCATTTTTGTCGGATTCCTGCTAATAAACCACCATTTTTAGGTATTGATAACTCCTTATTCTTTCGTGAACTTTGTAGAGAAATAAAATGTTCTATATATAATGCGTAGATATAAAAAGAAAGGAGATCATTAAGAATGAAAAAGATAGTATTACTTCGTCACGGAGAGAGTGTATGGAACAAGGAAAATCGTTTCACCGGCTGGACGGATGTGGACTTTACGGAGAAAGGAGTTGCCGAAGCCGAGAAGGCAGGGAGACGCTGAGAGAATATGGCTTCAACTTTGATAAAGCCTATACTTCCTTATCTGAAAAGGGCAGTCAAAACTCTGAACTGCGTGCTTGATAAAATGAATCTGGACTGGATTCCCGTCGAGAAGAGCTGGCGTCTGAATGAGAAGCATTATGGAGAGTTACAAGGGCTGAATAAAGCGGAAACCGCCGGGAAGTATGGGGGAGGAACAAGTGCTTGTATGGCGCCGCAGCTATGACATTGCTCCTAATCCGCTTGCAGAGAATGACCTTAGAAATCCGCGTTTCGATTATCGATATCACGAAGTACCCGATGCGGAACTGCCGCGTACCGAATCATTAAAAGATACCATTGAACGTATTATGCCTTATTGGGAATCAAATATATTTCCTGCATTGAAAACTGCCCATACTTTACTGGTGGTAGCTCACGGTAATAGTTTGGGGGATTATCAAACATCTGAAACATATTTCTGATGAAGATATTATCAAACTGAATCTTCCTACTGCCGTTCCTTATGTATTCGAGTTCGACGAGAACCTGAATGTTGCCAACGATTACTTCCTGGGCAATCCGGAAGAAATCAGAAAATTAATGGAGGCAGTAGCCAACCAGGGAAAGAAAAAAATAGAATAAAGTTATACATTAAAAAAATGAAGTTATGAATAAAGTTATAGAATTATTAGGAGATAAATCCTGTTATTATTTGGATCACACCTGTAAAACCATCGATAAATCGTTGATTCACATTCCCTCTCCCGATACAATAGATAAAGTCTGGTTGGATTCGGACCGAAACATAAAGGTATTGAATAGCCTGCAAACCCTCTTAGGGCATGGACGCTTGGCAAATACGGGTTATGTGTCCATTCTTCCTGTTGATCAGGATATTGAACATACAGCCGGCGCATCCTTTGCTCCGAATCCCATTTATTTCGATCCGGAGAATATTGTGAAGCTGGCTATCGAAGGAGGCTGCAACGCCGTGGCTTCCACTTTCGGAATCCTGGGTTCCGTCGCGTAAGTATGCCCATAAGATACCTTTCGTTGTGAAGTTGAATCATAATGAACTGCTTTCTTATCCGAACAGCTTCGACCAAGTGTTGTTTGGCACCGTGAAGGAGGCATGGAACATGGGGGCAGTAGCTGTCGGAGCTACTATTTATTTCGGTTCGGAACAGAGTCGCCGCCAATTGGTAGAGATTGCTGAGGCTTTCGAATATGCCCACGAACTCGGTATGGCTACCATTCTGTGGTGTTATTTGCGTAATAGCGATTTCAAGAAAGGAGCTATTGATTATCATGCTGCTGCCGACCTGACCGGACAGGCTGACCGCCTGGGTGTGACCATTAAGGCGGATATTGTGAAGCAGAAACTTCCGACGAATAACGGCGGCTTTAAAGCTATCGGCTTCGGCAAGGTGGACGAACGTATGTACACCGAACTGGCGACTGACCACCCGATTGATCTCTGTCGTTATCAGGTGGCTAATGGCTACATGGGGCGTGTCGGATTGATCAATTCCGGTGGAGAATCTCATGGAGCTTCCGATTTGCGTGATGCGGTCATTACAGCAGTTGTCAATAAGCGTGCCGGAGGTATGGGATTGATTAGCGGACGTAAGCTTTCCAAAAACCGATGAATAAAGGTGTCGAATTATTGAATGCTATCCAGGATCTTTATCTTGATCCGTCAATAACGATCGCTTGATACGGTTGTGAATGGAAATAATTTCTTATCTTTGACTATTAGATAGTTAACCATTAAAAAAATAAGAGTATGAAGTTTTTTATTGACACAGCCAATTTGGAGCAGATTCAGGAGGCGTATGACCTCGGAGTACTTGACGGAGTGACTACCAACCCTTCGCTCATGGCGAAAGAAGGTATCAAGGGAACACAGAACCAGCGTGACCATTATGTCAAGATATGTAATATCGTCAACGGTGATGTGAGTGCCGAGGTGATAGCGACCGATTATGAAGGGATGATTCGCGAAGGCGAGGAGCTGGCGGCGCTTAATCCGCATATCGTAGTGAAAGTGCCTTGTATTGCCGACGGTATCAAAGCCATCAAGTATTTCACGGAGAAAGGAATACGCACGAACTGTACGCTGGTCTTTTTCGGTGGGACAGGCGTTGCTGGCGGCTAAAGCCGGGGCAACTTATGTATCTCCTTTCGTCGGCCGTCTGGATGATATTTGTGAAGATGGGATAGGACTTGTTGGGGATATTGTACGTATGTACCGCACGTATGATTACAAGACGCAAGTGCTGGCAGCTTCTATCCGTAATACGAAGCACATTATCGAATGTGTGGAAGTGGGGGCGGATGTTGCTACTTGCCCGTTGAGTGCCATTAAAGGATTGTTGATAATCATCCGTTGACGGATTCGGGACTGAAAAAATTCCTGGAAGACTATAAAAAAGTCAACGGTTGAGAGTAGACAAGGCTCAATATATAGAACAAACGGTGAACATCAGGCAGTTCGTTGCTGCACAGTGTTCACCGTTTTTTATTTTTTAGTTGTCGGATGGCTATTCGTTTTTCTTTTCCTGTTTCCGCTTTTTCCTTATACTGTGTCGGCGTTTCGCCTGTATATTGTTTGAAAGCCGTACTGAAATAGCGGGAAGTAGTAAACCCGACTTTCTCGGCGATTTCCGTAAATGACAGCTCCGTGCCAGTCATTAATGTGATCGCTTTCTCCATTCTGAATTTGTTAATATAATCATTGGCCCCCCATATCGGTAAGAGCTTTTAGCTTGTTATAGAGCGAAGCCCGGCTCATGCCGATTTCTTTGCAGACCAGAGCGACATCCAGATTACTGTTATCCAGATTTTCCTGGATAATCTTATTCATTTTGAGTAAGAATGTTTTCGTCCGCCTGACTGAACGTGCTCTCTTCCGGGGCAGGAATCAAGCCGGCATTCAGATACCTTTTCTTGGTATGTTCGCGGTTTTTCAACCGGTTGCGGATGAGTTCCATTAACATTTCTATTTCAAAAGGCTTGGTGAGATAGGCGTCCGCTCCGTTTTTGTAACCGCTCAGCTGGCTTTGTTTATCATCTCTTGCCGTCAGCAGGATGATAGGGATGTGGCTGATAGTAATATCCTCTTTGATGTTTTTACACAATTCATATCCGTTCATTCGCGGCATCATTACATCACTGACGATGATATCCGGAGTATGGCTCTTGATAAGTTGAAGGGCTTCTACACCGTCTGCAGCAATTACGATCCGCTTGAAATATTCTCCTAATGATTTTTTCAGGAAGTCCGTCAGGTCGGAATTGTCGTCCACTACCAGAATACTGTAAGGGGTCGTGTCGAAATTGTCCTCATCAGGAATCTGTTCATTGTCATTGTCGCCTATCAGTTCGTTCAGATATGCCTTAGGCTGGCAGATAATTTCTTCGGTCTTTTTGCTTCAGTGGCAGTTCAAAGAAGAAAGTTGCACCTGCTTCCTGATTGTTGCGGGCACCGATAGAACCACCATGCAGCTCAACCAGAATCTTGGAATAAGATAATCCGATTCCCGTTCCGCTTTGTTCTCCTGTCCCTTGATAGAAACGGGTAAAGAGTTTCCGGGTGTCTACTTGCTGCAATCCGTTTCCTTGGTCGATTATGGAAATACGTATTCTGCTTTCTTCTGAAAGTAATTCGGAGGTAATTGTAATTTCTGTATTTTCAGGACTATGTTTGAGCGCGTTGATAAGCAGGTTGCTTAAAATAGTCTCGCACTTGTCCTTATCGAAACTGACAGTTTCAATCCGTGGGTCGAGCTCATAACGGATTCGCACATTCTTGGCTTCACCTTCACTGATAAAGTCTTGTGATACGTCCTCAATCCATTTATTGAGCGGATGAGGCTTTGTATCTGCATTTTACTTTCTCCGACTTCCATTTTACGCACATCAAGCACCATGTTAATCAGGTTCTTCATACGTTGTGACTGTCTGTAAATAGCTTTCAGGGAAGGTATTGATGATCTTCGGAGGAGAGTGATTTCAATATTCTGCTAAGTGGAGCGTGTATCAGTGTCAACGGTGTACGAAGCTCGTGGCTGATATTGATAAGGAAGCGTACTTTTTCTTCATACACTTGTTGCTCGTGCTCTTTCATAGCCCATTTGAGCTTTTCCTCTTTGCGTTTCAAGGTTCTTCGGAAAGTCTCTATAATAACGGCGACAACGAAAACTGCGCAACTGAGGATGAACCACCATGTACGATACCAGGGAGGAAGAATCGTTAACTCCAGTACTTCTTGGTTAGGAATCCAACTACCATCTTTTGCTGTGCAGGACGCTGTGATTTTATAACTTCCTGGAGTAAGTGAACGTATAACCAATTCAGGGTTGTAGGATTCGATTTGTTGGTCATTCAACCCTTCTATCTGGTATTTATATACTTTTTGGCGGAAAATGTCTTCCTCTTTCGACATGATTCGGATAGTAATATTGCTGTTCCAAGGAGCGGAGATACCTTTCGGATTACCGCTTAACTTATCGTTGACGGATTCTCCGTTGATAATGACATTTGACAATTGGAGTTGTGGAAGTTCGGAGGTGGTCAGCGGGAGCTTGCTGTTGATATGAAGCAAGCCTTTTACACCGCCCATGTAGATATCTCCCTGCATACTTAATAATTGAGGCTTGGAAAGATATTCGTTTAAAATAGCTCCATCCGACTCTCCGAATAGGACAAACTTCTTTTCTTTGATCAACCAGGCAAAGAGCATACTGTCGGCTCCTATCCATACTTTTTCCCTGCTGGTCGCATACGAGCAGAGTAATTTCGCCGAACAGGGAAGTCGGTATCAGAGTCTTTGTCTTGGTTCCGGGATGATAATGTATCAATCCGTAATTGCTCCCGATCCAGAAGTGTCCTTCTTTATCTCGTGAAACGGAGTTGATAACAGTATCTTTCCGGCAAGAGTACAATGCTTTCAACCGGTTTGTACAGTTATCCAGTTCGTAGATGTGTTTTGTATCGTTTATATAAGTATAATCCGGATAATTGCCAATAGGTAAAAGGGTACCGATGATATCTTGCCCTTCCTGCTCGGTAGCAATATTGAAAGTCTGTTCTTTCAGATTGTATTTATAAACATGATCTCCCAGGAATAATATGCTGTGAGGCGTGTTTTGTAGTAAATTCACGGCTTTTCCCCGGTTACAGAGACGGGTGTTCGTTTCATTATCGACAATGGTGAAGGGATGTTTTTCTCCTGTTGCCGGATTGAAAATGAATACTCCCTGCGAGAAAAGGGAAATTAATAATTTACCGGGAGTAAACGGACAGATAGAGGCTACTTTGTCTTCCCAAGTCGAAGGGTAATGGGCGAATTTCTCCGTAAACGGGTTAAAGCTGTTTTGCCTCCTCCGTCCGTACCTATCCAGATCCGGTTTCGGATTCCTGAAAAAGGCTCAAAACAGTGGAGTTGCTTAATCCGCGGTCGTTGCCGGGCAATACATCTTTATATGTTTTCATAGAAACTTCCCGGATGCTGATTAATCCGTTTCGGATGCTGCCTGCCCACATATTATTATTCCGGTCGTTATAAAGACATAAGATCGAATTGGCAGGAAGTGAATAGTTATCTCTTCCGGGGATGTGTTCCAATAGGGAAAATTGCCCCGTTTCCGGGTCAAGGATATTGATGCCTCCTCCGTCTGTTCCAATCCATATCTGCCCTTCCCGTTCGGCGAGGCTTAATACAACATTGTTGCTCAGATAAGAATTGCGGGTGGTATAGGTGGCTAGCAGTTTTCCGTCGCGGGTCAGGCAATTCAAGCCTCCGTTGTAAGGTGCCACCCATATCCTTTTCTGTGAATCGATGAATATAGTCATGATTTCTTTTCCGCAATCGAAAGGGGAGGGTTATATTTTCCGGTTTTTAAGTCGAGTAGTAGTAAGCCCTGCCACCGGCTACAACAGAGCAGGGTATGTTCATCCCAAAGGGTCAGCAGGGGTGACATTGTAATTCGGTTCCCGCTCAAATGATTGCAAGAGGCGTAAGGAAGCATCCTGATAATTATAGAAAAAGATTTTATTTTTTGAACCGAACAAGACGCCTCCTTTTTGTCAGGCAAACTGAATAAACGATAATGTTATTTCCCGACTCATTCGTTGGTATGAAGAAGTCATCACTCTGCCGTCGATAGCGCGCCACTCCTTTGTCCGTCAGAATCCAGATATTGTTTTGTTCGTCTTCTATCATCTGATAGATAAAATTATGTGGAATGGAATGAGGATCATCGGCCTGATGAACATATTTTTTGAGTTCATGCCCGTCGTATCGTCCCAGCCCGGAACGGGTTCCAATCCATACAAAGCCTTGTTCATCCGTCAGGATACAGCGCACGGGTGGAAGGTAGTCCGTCTTTCAGGGAGATTTGTTTATAGTAATAATGTCCGGCTTGAAGGGGGGGAGAAGGCCGGTAAACTGTATGATAAATGCTACGCATAGTAGTACCAATATGTTTTTTCTCATGAAATCAGGTCAGTTTAACTGAAACAAAGATAATGTATTCGGATGAATATTACTTAAATCAGCTCTCTTATTTTTTAGTTTTTATCCCTATCTTTGCTCGAAAATATACGATTATGATTACCGAAGAACTACAAAAACTTTATCTGGCATATACGGGAGTTCCCGCCGAGAATATAACAGAATTACCTTCTTCCGGCTCCAATCGCCGTTATTTCCGGTTGGCGGGGGTGCAAACATTGATCGGAGTTTATGGAACCTGTATCGATGAGAATGAGGCTTTTCTTTATATGGCGGCCCATTTCCGCAGATGCGGTTTGCCTATTCCTGAGATTCACATCGTGTCGGAAGATAAAACCTATTATCTGCAAGAAGATTTAGGAGACACTTTGTTGTTTCATGCCATAGAGAAAGGACGTGCTACCAGTGTCTTTTCCGAAGATGAAAAAGAACTGCTTCGAAAGACGATTCGCCTGCTGCCCGCTATCCAGTTTGCCGGGGCGGACGGATTTGATTTCTCCCGTTGCTATCCCCAGCCGGAGTTTAACCAACGTTCTATCCTTTGGGACCTGAATTACTTTAAATACTGTTTTCTCAAGGCTACCGGCATGGAGTTTCAAGAGGATAAACTGGAAGATGATTTCCAGAAGATGAGCGATGTTCTGCTTCGTAGTTCTTCTGCCACTTTTATGTATCGTGACTTCCAAAGTCGTAATGTGATGATTAAAGACGGCGAACCATGGTTTATTGATTTTCAGGGCGGACGTAAGGGACCGTTCTATTATGACATTGCTTCTTTTCTTATGGCAGGCAAAAGCAAAATATCCTGATAGTCTCCGTCAGGAACTGCTGCAAGAATATATTGAAGCACTCCGCAAATACCAACCAATTGACGAACCTTATTTTTATAGCCAGCTTCGCCATTTTGTACTTTTCCGTACTTTGCAAGTGCTTGGAGCCTATGGCTTTCGTGGCTACTTCGAAAAAGAAGCCCCATTTTATCCAGAGTGTTCCTTATGCTATCGGGAACCTGCGCGAACTGTTGAAAGAGGAATATCCGGAATATCCGTATCTCTGTAAAGTATTGCGTGAACTGACCGGGCTGAAACAATTTACGGACGATCTGAAAAAGCGCCAGCTCACAGTCAAAGTCATGAGTTTTGCTTATAAGAAAGGGATTCCTGACGATCCGACAGGCAATGGGGGCGGCTATGTTTTTGATTGCCGCGCTGTAAATAATCCCGGAAAATATGAACGTTACAATCATTTTACCGGATTGGACGAACCGGTGATTACCTTCCTCGAAGAAGACGGAGAGATTCTTCGTTTTTCTCGATCATGTTTATGCCTTGGTGGATGCTTCTGTGAAACGATATATGGAACGGGGATTTAGTAATTTATCTGTTTGTTTTGGCTGCACCGGAGGGCAACATCGTTCTGTTTATTCCGCCCAGCATTTGGCGGAGCACCTTAATAAGAAATTCGGAGTAAAAGTAGAATTGGTGCATCGTGAACAGAATATAGAACGTACGTTTGAAGCAACTATATAGAAGACTAATGAAAGCTATGATATTTGCTGCCGGTTTGGGCAGCCGGCTGAAACCGTTGACCGACTCTATGCCGAAAGCCCTTGTTCCCATAGCCGGACGTCCGATGCTGGAACATGTTATTCTGAAACTGAAAGCATCCGGTTTCACCGAAATTGTGATTAATATTCACCATTTCGGTGAACAGATACTGATTTTCTGAAAGCTAATGATAATTTCGGACTTACCATACATATTTCCGACGAGCGTGAACAGTTGCTTGATACGGGAGGAGGAGTCAGGAAAGCCTGTACTTTCTTTGAACATTCCGATGAGCCTTTTTTTAGTGCATATAATGTCGATATTCTTTCGGATGTGGACCTAAAGGAATTATACGACTATCATTTACAAAACGGCAGTGTGGCTACTTTGTTGGCCAGTCGGCGTAAAACTTCACGTTATCTGCTTTTTGATACGGACAGGAGGCTTTGCGGCTGGATTAATAAAGACACGGGACAAGTGAAGCCGGAAGGCTTTCGACCGGATGAATCACGTTATCAGGAATATGCATTCAGTGGTATTCATGTTCTTTCACCTGCTATTTTCCGCTTGTTGGATGTTCCTTGTTGGGAAGGCAAATTCTCTATTATGGATTTTTATCTTGCTACCTGCCGGCAGGTGGAGTTTTCCGGTTATCTGGTAGAAGATTTGCGACTCATTGATATCGGTAAGCCTGAAACACTGGCTAAGGCTGAAGGCTTTTGTTCCGGAACACTACATAGCGATGCCTAACGGGGCCAAACAGCTCTGTTTTTAGCATGAAACAAAAGATTTGCGTAAATTTACCCGGTTGAACAAACTATATTGTAAACTACGCAAATCTTGCTGTATGGAAAATAGATATCATCAGACTTTGGTAAATGAGATAACGGATAAATTGTTACATAATATTTTTTAATGATTTATCTGTAGGATTGGAATTATACGATAGAGCTGGTCTCATGATAGATATTAACCATTCTCGGTTGAAATTAATGGGAGGCAAAAGGAAAAAAAGATCTTTTAGGACGTAATTTGTTCAATCATACGGCTTTTTCCTGATGAAATAAAGCAGCAAAGTAAAAAAAGGAGAAAGCCGTCCTCTTCTTTCATCTGAAAAGTAGACCAGACCACTATTTTCTTATTTCTTTTTTTTTTGATTCAAAAAAATGTTCAAAGATGTCTATTGTATTATTATTAATCGATGAAATGGGTGGTTTTAGACAAATTTGGAAAAAACATAGCTGTTTTTAAACACTTCACTTTAAACTACGTCTTTATATTTGCAATGAATTTCAACGAAAGGGAATTTCAGAAAAAACTTTTTAATCTTTAATTTAATAACTTATAAAAATGACTTCTATGAAGAACCTATTGAAAGTTTTTCTAATGTGTTTCATTACGTTATTTGCTTTTGCAGGGCAAATAATGGGACAACAAAAAGACCATTACAGGTAGGGTAGTGGATGCTCTTAATGAGGGTATGCCTGGTGTTAATGTACAAGTAAAAGGTACTACCTCAGGAACAATAACTAATATTGATGGCGATTTTTCAATTTCCGTACCTAATACAAAGTCTGTATTAGTATTTACTTTTATTGGATATGTGAAGCAGGAAGTTGCTGTGGGAAACCAAACAAAACTGAACATTCAAATGAAAGATGATACACAGAGTTTGGATGAAGTCGTGGTAGTTGCTTATGGAACAGCTCGTAAAGGTGATTTTGACAGGAGCACTGACGACGATGAGACCAGATGCGAATGAAGCTGCAAAAGCCGTTTCCATAGATAATCTGTTGGAAGGAAAAGTTGCCGGTCTAGTCGTGAGCACGGCTTCTTCCAATCCGGGAGCTGCTTCGTCCATTACGATTCGTGGAGCTAGTTCGTTGCGAGGTGATAATCAGCCTCTTTATGTCATTGATAATATTCCGCAAGCTTCAACTGGAGAATTTTCTTCTTCGGGTATTAGCGGAGACTTTCAGATTGCTCAAGATCCGCTGTCATCATTGAACCCTGCCGATATAGAGGATATTACGATATTGAAAGACGCATCCTCTACTGCTATTTACGGTTCTCGTGGTGCGAACGGTGTTATATTGATAACTACTAAAAAAGGTAAGGAGGGCAAAGCTAAAGTGAACGCTTCGGCTACTTTTACTATTGCTAATGCAAGCAGGTTGTTGGAGATGATGAATTTAGAGGAATATGCTGCTTATCATAATTCAAGAATTACGGATGGCAAAAAGTGCCTTTCCATATTGTTGGAGATGAGGTGAGATATGTATTTAATGGAGCTTACGATAAATATGATCCCTGCTGATCCTGAAACTTATAATGTAGTAAATTATCGTAACTGGCAGAAAGAAATCTATACTTCTGCTTTTTCTCAGAACTACTCTTTATCAGTAAATGGTGGTGCAGGTAAGACAACTTATTATATTTCCGCTAATTTTAAAGATATTAATGGTACTGTGAAGCAGACCGGTTTGAAGCAAGGAGACTTGCGTGCAAATTTGAGTGCACAGCTTTCCAAATCTGTAGATTTAAACATGGCGTTAAGCGGATCCTTGCGACAGAATAATATGATGGCAGGTGGTAATACTCTTGGCGGTGCTACTGGTGCTATTTCACGTACTGCTCTTTGATTATGCTCCTTTCGAATTGCCGGAGAATGACCCGTCTTTTTACAAATGAAAATAAAACGAATGTGTTCAGCTGGCTGAATGATTATGTGGACTTGACAGATGACAAAACTTTTAAAGCTAGTTTGAATCTGAATTGGAAAATAAATAAGTTTTTCACTTATAGTCTTTCGTGCAGGTGGTAATATCAATACGAATGATCGCAAACGATGGTATGGAATGCAATTGTATCAAGGAATGAATAATCAGGGTTATCTGGCAACCTCTAATCTTTCAAAAAGTAATTATTCAGTAGAAAATATAGTGAACTATAATACGAAACTTGGTAGTGTAGGTACATTGGCTGCAACAGTCGGTATGACTTATGATGATTATAATTTTCTAAATAAAAATGTGATTGGAAAGAACTTTACGATGTTTGAGTTTCGTGAGAATGGAATGCATATGGCAGGTGATGTAATTACGTCGCAGCCTATACAAAAAAAGATTATCAGTTACTTTCTTATTTGGGACGAGTTAATGTTAGTTTGCTTGATAAATATTTGATTACAGCTTCTTTGCGTGCCGATGGTTCCAGTAAGTTTGCGAAAAAATAATCGTTGGGGATATTTCCCTTCTGCATCCATAGCTTGGCGTATGGAACAAGAAGAATTTTTGAAAGATGTTTCATGGCTGAATCAATTGAAGTTGCGTTTCAGCTATGGTGCAACCTCGGAAATCAAAGTATTGATCCTTATACTACTTTTTCGATGTATGGACAAGGATCTGGTGAAATTTCATATGCGGATGGAACAGGAAATAAAACGACTGCAATGGTGGTGACCAACTTGTCAAACAGTAGTTTGAAATGGGAAAAAACATCTTCATGGAATGTCGGATTGGACTTTGGTTTGTTTAATTCCCGTTTGAGTGGTACCTTGGATATCTATCAGAAGAAAACAACAGATTTGCTTATTTCAAGGAATTTGCCGGGATCAGCTGGATTTAGTTCTACTTATTACAATCAAGGTTCATTGAATAATAAAGGTGTTGAATTTTTCTCTTTGAATGCACAAGTCATTGACAGTTCATCTTGGAAATGGTCTGTAAGTGGTAATATAGGTGTCAATAGGAATGAAATTTCAGATTTAGGTTTGTTGCCTGCTGATTTTGGATGCTTGGGTGAGAGAGTTGGGTATTATGGTAATAGTTTAGGGGATCATTTTGGTGTAGGGCATATTTTCTTGGCAGGTGAAGCTCCGGGATTATTTTTATGGTTATGTGACTCAAGGGATTGTCCAAAAGGAAGATATAACAGAAAATGGAATTAAGTACATTAAACAAGATGGAAGTGTGGGATATTACCAAACGGTGAATAAAAACGACTCCGGTAGCCGGTGACGTGAAGTATGTGGATAGAAATGGAGATGGTGTAGTGGATGACAATGATCGCGATATTATTGGTAACCCGAATCCTGATTTTACTTATGGTTTTCAGACTAAAGTATCTTGGAAATCCTTGTCGTTGTCTGCATCCTTTAATGGGGTACAGGGTAGGGATATTTTAAATGTAGGTAATCGTTACAATAACACTCCGGGAACTAAATCGAATAATGTGACGCGTAAAGCGTTCCAAAATATGTGGACGGATGAGAATCCAAGTAATTTATATCCGAAATCAACATTTGTCGTACAAAATATGGTGATGGATCGTTATGTGGAAGATGGCAGTTATTTGCGTTGTTCTGATATTACACTGAGTTATATACTTCCTGCCAAATGGACGAATAAGATTGGTATAAAGAATACATCTGTTTATGCTTCTGTAAAAAAAATGCGTTTGTGATAACAGATTATAGTGGTTATGATCCTGAAGTAAATAGTTTTGCTTTTTGACGGTTTACGTCCGGGTGTTGATATGAACTCATATCCGACTCCTCGTTCATTTGTTTTTGGCTTAAATTTAACATTCTAATTTCTAAAAATCACGAAGACATGAAAAGAATTAAATATTATATTTTATTATTGGCGTCAGTTGGCTGTTTCTCAGCCTGTACCTCTTGGTTGGATGAAGATCCGGTCTATTCTCAGAATAATGCAGTTGTTTTTTTTCATCAAGGAGTAATGCCGAATTGGCTCTGCTGGGATGTTATGGATATATGACGACAACAGGGGCGTATGGACAAATGTTGGCAGGAACTGCCTATCATAGCTTCCGGATTTGCTTTCGGACAGCGTACTGCTTCTACGGCAATTTCATTGGAGGCTGTACCTAGTGATGACTTGATTCCTATAGCCTGGAATGGGATGTATAAAGTGGTGACTGAAGTAAATGCTTTTCTGGAAAGTCTGGACAAAAGCAGTTTGAGCGATACAGATAAGGTACAAATGGGAGGGGGAGGCTAAATTCTTGAGAGGATTAGCTTATTATAATTTGGTTTTTTTTGTTTGGTGATGTGCCATTAAAAACGGCTGCCTCTTCATCGGATGGTATTTCTGTACCTCGTTCTCCTCAAGCTGAGGTTCTGGCTTTGGTAGTTCAGGATATGAAAGATGCTATGGCTATTGATAGTAAGATTGTAGACGGACGTGCGAATTCATGGGCTGCAAAAGCTTTTTTAGGTAAGGTTTATTATAAAATGGCGTGTCTGGGTATTGACGAAACTGCAAATTGGACGAATGCCAAGAATATGTTTGACGATGTTTATGAAGCTCATATTTTCGATCTTGAACCTAAATTCGGAGATTTGTTTGGTGATTATGTGACCGGATCAAAGGAGGCTATTTTTCAGTTGAATTTTACAACTTCTTCTACCGTTTGCTTTAATCGTGCAAGTAATCGTTTTGCTCCTCCGCAGGCTACTACGGGAATTTCTTGGGGAACTTATAAAGCGTCTAAAGCTGCTTATGATTTACATGAAGGTACTTATCCGGGAGATCCTCGAATTAATGAGACATTTTTGACTCGCTGGAGAAACCGTAGCGGTAACAACCAGGCTAATCCAAAGCCGACTGTGGGAGATGTACTTTCACCCTAATGACTCTACTTACTTGTATCCTTATTTTGCATATGTAAATGGTGATATTGACGAGTATGTGATGAAGAATGGTGTTGCTACCAAAGAAAAAAAGAAATATGTAGGAAAGTTGCCTTTATAAAGCATTCATTGATCCCAAGAACCCTACTATTGAGACTATTGAAAATTATGCTTCAACGCATGGCGTTACATTGGAAAATGTAGCTATCACCAAATGTTTAAAAGAAGTTTTTGTAAAAAAACCGGATCTCAAAATGCTTGGCCATGTTTTCAGAAGTTATATGATCAGAATCAGGTAGGTACAGCGAGCCATAAAAACTTAATGGTTTACCGTTATGCTGAAATGTTATTGTTGATGGCAGATGTGTACAATGAATTGGGGGGGACACTCTAAAGCCATATCATTAGCAAAAGAAGTTCTAAATCGTGCACGTAATTCGGGTATGAAAGTTTCTGCTCAGCCGGCTGACTGGCCGACATCCTTGAATCAGGAAGAAGTAAGACAGAAATTGTTTTTTGAGCGTATCATAGAACTTTGCGGTGAGCCCGGAATGTATGAAATGCCTCGTATCCGTGGGACAAAGTATTTTAAGATGGCTTTGGAGTTACATAATAATCATGAAATAACGATAGCATCTGACGCATTGTATCCTGCTAGTTCTAATGCTTGGTTAGATCGTATTTATAATGGTACAAGAGGATTGACGGATGAATTTTTGAAAAAGAATTTGTTATTGCCAATTCCTAGTAGCGAGATTGACGCCAATCCGGCCCTTACTACTTCAGACAATAATTTTGGCTATACGAATTAAGTAGAAGCTTAAACCCCTTAAATGACCTGATAAATTTCCGGATGCGGGGATATTTGTCCTGGCATCCGGAATTTAGGGTTATAATCAGTCCTTTTGAACATTTATGGAAATAAAATGGCGATAACTGGAAGTCGATTATTAATCAAAAAAAACTTATTTTTGCCGATGATGAATTCTTCGTTTACTTAATTTATTATATATGAAAAATCTACAATCCGGACTATTTTACTCTTTGACTGGCGTTACCGCCGTAACTTCCCTTGTTTCTTGTTCAATCAAACAAAAGCCTGCGGAGCAGAAACCACTGAATATCGTCTATATAATGACAGACGATCACACGGGCACAAATGATGAGCTGTTACGACACACGCTACATGGAAACACCGAATCTTGACCGCATTGCTGCCGACGGTGTACGTTTTACCCAAAGCTTTGTTGCCAATTCTTTAAGTGGTCCCAGTCGCGCCTGTATGATAACAGGAAAGCATAGTTGCGCCAATAAATTCTATGATAATACCACTTGCGTATTTGACAGTTCGCAACAGACTTTCCCGAAGCTGTTGCAGAGAATCGGCTATCAGACAGCATTGGTGGGTAAATGGCATCTTGAAAGCCTGCCCTCCGGCTTTGATTACTGGCAGATAGTCCCTGGACAAGGTGACTACTACAATCCGGATTTCATTACGCAAGACAATGACACCATTCAAAAACATGGATATCTTACGAACCTTATTACTGATGATGCTATCGACTGGATAGAGAATAAACGCAACCCGGAGAAGCCTTTCTGTCTTTTGATACATCACAAGGCAATTCACCGTAACTGGCTGGCAGATACTTGTAATTTGGCTTTGTATGAAGATAAAACCTTCCCGTTACCGGATAACTTCTTTGACGATTACGAAGGTCGTCCCGCTGCCGCTGCACAAGAAATGAGCATTGTAAAGGATATGGACATGATTTATGACCTCAAAATGCTCCGTCCTGATAAAAAATCCCGTTTGAAATCCTTGTATGAGAAATATATCGGTCGTATGGATGAAGCGCAACGTGCCGCATGGGACAGGTTTTACACTCCGATTATAGATGATTTCTATAAACAGAATCTTCAGGGTAAGGAACTTGCCAATTGGAAATTCCAGCGTTATATGCGTGATTACATGAAGACTGTAAAATCACTGGATGACAATGTTGGTCGCGTACTCGATTACTTGAAAGAGAAAGGTTTACTGGATAACACACTTGTAGTCTACACTTCCGATCAGGGATTCTATATGGGCGAACACGGTTGGTTTGACAAACGTTTCATGTACGAAGAATCTATGCGTACACCGCTTGTCATGCGTCTGCCGAAAGGATTCGACCGCAGAGGTGACATCACCGAAATGGTTCAAAACATTGACTATGCACCTACTTTCCTCGAACTGGCGGGAGCAGAGATGCCTTCCGATATTCAAGGTGTATCTCTTGTGCCTTTGTTGAAAGGTGAACATCCGAAAGACTGGCGGAAAGCTCTTTACTATCATTTCTATGAATATCCTGCTGAACACATGGTGAAACGTCATTACGGTGTACGCACAGACCGCTATAAACTGATTCATTTCTATAATGATATCAACTGGTGGGAACTATATGACCTGCAAGCAGATCCGTCGGAAATGCACAATCTCTACGGACAACCAGAATACGAATCGGTGGTGAAGGAGTTGAAAGAAGAAATGCTGAAACTTCAGGAGCAATACAATGATCCTGTCCGTTTCTCCCCGGAACGTGACAAGGAATAAATCCAATGTACATACATCATGAAAAAAAATATATCTTAATCATTCTCATTCTGCTTTTCGCCATTGCCGGTGTTTTTTGCAGGCTGATAACTTAACATCCCCTTTTAATTCAATAGTTCCACGCCCGGCACAAATTACGCCGGGTAGTGGTAGCTTTTATCTTTTCTGCAAAAACTACATTTGCAGTAGAAAATCAGGAACAGGCCACAATTGCTCACAACTTTATCGATTTGTTTGTCCATGCTGCTGGGATAACCCCCCATGTTAAATGTCGGGAGCAAGGGAGGGGCAAGTCATTTTCGTGACAGATTCTTCTTTAAAAACTGAAGCATATCTGTTAAAGGTTACGCCGGAACAGATACTTATTAAAGCTTCGGATACAAAGGGCTTCTTTTATGCATTACAATCTATCCGCCAACTTCTGCCTGCTGCCATAGAATCGGGACAACCGGTAAAGAATGTCGTGTGGAGTGTTCCGGCAGTGACAATTCAGGATGAACCTCGTTTTGGTTTCCGGGGATTACTGTTGGATCCGGTCCGTTGTTTTATTCTAAAGAAAATGTACTGCGGATTATCGATTGCATGGCGATGCTGAAAATAAATAAACTGCATTTCCATTTGACCGATGATAACGGTTGGCGGATTGAAATCAAGAAATATCCTCGTTTAACGGAAGTCGGTGCATGGAGGGTAGACCGTACGGATGTGCCTTTCCACTCACGCCGTAACCCGAAACGGGGAGAACCAACGCCGATAGGCGGTTTCTACACACAGGAAGATATCAGGGAAATAGTGGCTTATGCCGCTGACAGGCAGATTGAAGTTATTCCCGAGATAGATGTACCGGCACATAGTAATGCGGCGCTTGCTGCATATCCTCAACTTGCCTGTCCGGTCGTGAAAGACTTTATCGGTGTACTTCCCGGATTGGGAGGACGGAACTCAGAGATTATTTATTGTGCGGGAAACGATAGTGTATTTACCTTTCTGCAAGATATTTTCGATGAAATTCTGACACTTTTTCCCTTCCTGCTATATTCATGTTGGGGGAGATGAGGCACGAAAGACGAACTGGGAAAAATGCCCGCTTTGTCAGAAGCGGATGAAAAAGCAGCATTTGACTAATGAAGAAGATTTACAGGGCTACTTTATGAAGCGTATCAGTGATTATCTGCGTAAAAAAAAAGGACGTGAAGTGATTGGTTGGGACGAGTTGACAAACAGTTCTTTTCTTCCCGAAGAGTCTATTATACTTGGTTGGCAGGGAATGGGAACGGCTGCCCTGAAAGCTGCCGAAAAGGGACATCGATTTATTATGACTCCGGCACGCATCATGTATCTGATCCGTTATCAGGGACCTCAATGGTTTGAACCGGTAACATATTTCGGAAACAATACACTGAAAGATGTTTTTGACTACGAGCCTGTGCAGAAGGATTGGAAACCGGAATATGAATCTTTATTAATGGGCATACAAGCTTGTATGTGGACAGAATTTTTGTAATAAGCCGGAAGACGTGGATTATCTCTTGTTTCCTCGTCTGGCTGCTCTGGCACAGAAGTAGCATGGACGCCCACGGGCACAAAAAGATTGGTCCGGTTTCTTGAAACGGATGGATATATATAATGCACATTTGGCAGAAAAAAGGGATTGTTTATGCCCGTTCGATGTATAATATCCAGCAAACAGTGACGCCGGTAAACGGACATCTGGAGGTGAATTTGGAATGTCTCCGTCCGGATGTGGAAATTCGCTATACGCTGAATGGCAGTAATCCGGCGATGTCCTCACATCGTTATGACGGACCTATCCGTGTGACAAAAACGCAAATGGTGAAAGCCGCCACCTTTATGGACGGCAAGCAAATGGGAGAAATCCTGGACTTGCAGCTTACATGGAACAAAGCCACGGCAAAACCATTGCTTGGTAATAAGAAAAATGAAATGTTATTAGTCAACGGATTGCGGGGAAGCCTGAAATATACTGATTTCGAATGGTGTAACTGGAGCCGGAATGATTCAATTTCTTTCACCATAGATTTGCTTGGTAAGGAAAAAAAATTGAATAAATTTGCCATTGGTTGCATTACGAATTATGGAATGGGAGTGCATAAACCGAAAATGATTCGTGTGGAAGTTTCCGATGATAACCGGACATACTGTGCCATAGGGGAGTTGAACTTTTCTTTGGAAGAAATTTATAAGGAAGGAACTTTTAGAAATGATTACTCGCTGGATATGGGTGGCGTATCTGCCCGTTATGTACGTGTGACGGCGAAAGGAGCAGGGATATGCCCTAAAGATCATGTCCGTCCCGATCAGGAAGCAAGAATCTATTTTGATGAAGTAATGATAGAATAAGAGTCTAGTCGTTAAAAATAATAATTATGAACATTAGCTTAAAGAAACGAACCTTTTTAATCTTATTGGCAGGACTGACTGCTACCTTCGCTTCGGCGCAGGAACAACCGTTGCCCGAATGGCAGAGCCAGTATGCGGTAGGACTGAATAAACTCGCTCCTCATACCTATGTATGGCCTTACGCCAATGCTTCCGATATTGAAAAACCGGGCGGATACGAACAGTCTCCTTTTTTATATGACCCTGAACGGAAAATGGAAATTCCATTGGGTAAAGAATCCCGATAACCGTCCGAAGGACTTTTTATAAACCTTCTTATTATACAGGAGGATGGGCGGATATTCAGGTTCCCGGCAATTGGGAACGTCAAGGATATGGAACAGCTATTTATGTAAACGAAACCTATGAGTTCGATGACAAACTGTTCAACTTTAAGAAGAATCCGCCGTTGGTCCCTTATGCAGAAAATGAAGTCGGCTCATACCGCCGCACATTTAAAGTGCCTGCCGACTGGAAAGGACGTCGGGTAGTACTTTTGCTGTGAAGGTGTTATCTCTTTCTATTACGTATGGGTGAACGGGAAACTGCTCGGATATAACCAAGGCTCGAAAACGAATGCCGAATGGGATATCACGGATGTCTTGAACGATGGAGAGAATGTAGTGGCTTTGGAGGTATACCGTTGGAGTGCGGGTGCTTATCTCGAATGCCAGGATATGTGGCGTTTGAGTGGTATCGAACGTGATGTTTACTTGTACAGTACTCCCAAACAGTACATTGCCGACTATAAATTGAATGCTTCTTTGGATAAAGATAGATACAAAGACGGTATCTTCGGACTGGAAGTAACTGTGGAAGGACCTTCTTCTACTACCGGTTCTATTGCGTATACATTGAAAGATGATTCGGGTAAAGCTGTCTTGCAGGACGCTATTCAAATTAAATCCCGCGGATTAAGTAATTTCATAGCATTTGATGAAAAGAAGATTCCGAATGTGAAAGCCTGGGATGCGGAACATCCCCACCTTTATACACTCGTGCTCGAACTGAAAGACGACCAAGGTAAAGTCACTGAACTGACCGGATGTGAAGTTGGTTTCCGTACCTCGGAAATCAAGGATGGACGTTTCTGTATCAACGGCGTTCCGGTATTGGTAAAGGGAACCAACCGCCACGAACATTCGCAACTCGGACGTACGGTAAGTAAGGAACTAATGGAACTGGATATCAAACTGATGAAACAACATAACATCAACCTTGTTCGGAACTCACATTATCCTACCCTATCCTTACTGGTATCAGCTTTGCGACCGTTACGGATTGTATATGATTGATGAGGCTAACATCGAATCTCACGGTATGGGCTACGGTCCCGCCTCTCTTGCCAAAGACAGTACTTGGCTGACAGCCCACATGGACCGTACACACCGGATGTACGAACGTTCCAAGAATCATCCGGCCATAGTTATCTGGTCGTTAGGAAATGAAGCTGGCAACGGCATTAACTTCGAACGTACTTATGATTGGCTGAAATCTGTAGAAAAGACCCGCCCCGTGCAGTATGAACGTGCCGAACTGAATTATAATACGGATATTTACTGCCGTATGTACCGTGGCGTAGACGAAATAAAAGCGTATGTAGCGAAGAAAGACATTTACCGTCCTTTCATCCTTTGTGAATACCTGCATGCAATGGGTAACAGTTGCGGCGGCCTGAAGGAATATTGGGATGTCTTCGAAAGCGAGCCCTATGGCACAAGGCGGTAACGTATGGGACTGGGTAGACCAATCTTTCCGCGAAATAGACAAGAGCGGGAAATGGTACTGGACTTACGGCGGTGATTATGGTCCGCAAGGAATTCCCAGTTTCGGTAATTTCTGTTGTAACGGCTTGGTCGGTGCCGACCGTGAACCACATCCGCATCTGCTCGAAGTGAAGAAAGTGTATCAGAATATAAAAGCAACTCTGCTTGACCGGAAGAACATGAAACTTCGTATCAAGAACTGGTACGACTTCTCTAACCTGAACGAATATATATTCCATTGGAATGTAACAACCGATAGTGGAGAGAAACTGGCAGAAGGGACTAAAGTGCTGGATTGTGAACCGCACGCTACCATAGATATACAGTTGGGTAATGTGATTCTTTCCGGAAAAAGGACCGTGAGGCTTATCTGAACGTTAGCTGGACCCGGCAAAGAGGATTCCCCGATGATAGATAAAGACTGGGAAGTGGCTTATGACCAGTTTGTACTTTCCGGCAATAAGAATTATACGGGCTATCGTCCGCAAAAAGCGGGTGAAACAACATTTACCGTTGATAAAAAAACAGGAGCTCTGACTTCGTTGAGCCTGAACGGCAAAGAGCTGTTATCTACTCCATTGACATTAAGTCTTTTTCCGTCCGGCTACGGATAATGATAACCGTGATAGAAACGGAGCACGTCTGTGGCGTAAAGCAGGACTGGATAATATTACCCAGAAAGTCCTATCACTGAGAGAAGGCAAATCCTCAACGACTGCCCGTGTTGAAATACTCAACGCGAAAGGACAGAAAGTTGGTACGGCTGACTTCATCTATGCACTGGATAAGAATGGCGCATTGAAAGTGAGCACTACTTTCGAACCGGATACAGCACTTGTGAAATCAATAGCTCGCCTGGGGGTAACGTTCCGCGTGGCTGATATGTATGACCAAGTTTCCTATTTGGGACGTGGTGACAATGAAACGTATGCCGACCGTAACCAATCCGGTAGAATCGGACTGTATCAGACAACCCCCGAACGTATGTTCCACTATTATGTCACTCCGCAATCCACGGGTAATCGTACTGATGTACGATGGGCGAAGTTTACGGATCACTCCGGTGCAGGTATCTTTGTCGAGTCAAACCGTGCTTTCCAGTTTAGTATCATTCCTTTCTCGGATGTGTTATTAGAGAAAGCTCGTCATATCAATGACCTGAAACGTGATGGAATGTTGACCGTGCACTTGGATGCAGAGCAGGCTGGTGTAGGAACAGCTACTTGTGGTCCTGGTGTATTGCCGCAATATTTGGTTCCGTTGAAGAAACAGCACTTTGAATTTACCCTTTATCCGGTAAAATAAGTGTTGAACCAATAGGTTATTAGATTATATATAATAGGTGTGGATTTTACTGGCTTTTCTGAATATTGTCAGAAATGTTCTATGAAAGTAGTGAAATTCACACCTTTATGTTATCTTTGCGCTATCAGTATTAATTAAATTTTATATCATGAACAAACTACTGACCGCAGTATTATTATCCTCTGTCATAACATTGAGTGTTCAGGCACAAAAGGCAGAAGAATATTATGTGAAGCACGTTGAATTCCCCCGAACGCGACTCTTGAACAGAAAGTAGATATGGCGGCGCGCCTGATACCTACTCCCCCAACAGTTATCCTGGCAACAAATGGAACTGACCGCTTTTCTCCATTTCGGTATCAACACTTTTACCGGACGCGAATGGGGAGACGGAAAAGAAGATCCTGCACTTTTCAACCCTTCGGAACTGGATGCCGAACAATGGGTGCGCAGCCTTAAAGATGCCGGATTTAAAATGGTGCTTCTGACAGCGAAACACCACGATGGATTTTGTCTTTGGCCTACGGCCACCACCAAACATTCCGTAGCTTCTTCTCCTTGGAAGAACGGACAAGGAGACGTTGTGAAAGAACTCCGCAAAGCCTGTGACAAATATGGATTGAAATTCGGAGTCTATCTTTCTCCCTGGGATCGTAACGCGGAATGTTATGGAGATTCTCCCCCGATATAACGACTTTTTATCCGCCAATTGACAGAGTTACTTACCAATTATGGGGAGGTACACGAAGTTTGGTTTGACGGAGCGAATGGGGAAGGACCGAACGGAAAGAAACAAGTATATGACTGGGACGCTTTCTATAAAACGATTCAACGCCTGCAACCCAAAGCTGTTATGGCAATTATGGGCGATGATGTGCGTTGGGTAGGAAATGAGAAAGGACTGGGACGTGAAACAGAATGGAATGCCACTGTGCTCACTCCGGGAATTTATGCCCGTTCGGCGGAAAACAACAAGCGCCTGGGTGTCTTTAGTAAAGCGGCTGACTTAGGAAGCCGTAAGATGTTGGAGAAGGCCACGGAACTGTTCTGGTATCCGTCGGAAGTGGATGTGTCTATCCGTCCGGGGTGGTTCTATCATGAGGCGGAAGATAGCAAAGTAAAGTCTTTGAAACATCTGTCGGATATCTATTTCCGGTCGGTAGGCTATAATTCCGTGCTCTTGTTGAATATTCCTCCCGATCGTAAAGGCTTGATAAGTGAGGCGGATGTGAATCGTCTGAAAGAATTTGCTGCTTACCGCCAACAGATATTTGCTGACAACCGGGTGAAAAAAAGGAAGAAACTACTGGAATGCCACTTCGGGTAGTGAAGCTGTTTATTCCTTGAAGCCGAAGTCGGAAATCAATGTTGTAATGCTTCAGGAAGATATAACGAAAGGGCAGAGGGTAGAGGCTTTTACCGTTGAGGCTCTGACGGATAACGGTTGGAAAGAAGTTGGTAAAAGGCACGACAATCGGATATAAGCGTATGCTGCGTTTTCCGGCGGTAAAAAGCCGGCAGGCTGCGGGTGAAGATTGATGAATGTCGTCTGACTGCTCACATTAATCAAGTGGCTGCTTATTATGCGCCTCCTTTGCAGGCAACCGTTCAGAGTGAAGATTGGAACAACCTGCCCCGTACTGGTTGGAAACAGGTCGCTGCTTCGCCGTTGACGATTGACTTGGGCAAGTCGGTGACATTGACCAGTTTTACCTATGCTCCATTGAAAGCGGAAGCAAAACCTACAATGGCTTTCCGTTATAAATTCTTTGTGAGTGCGGACGGCAAGAACTGGAAGGAAGTTCCTACCAACGGTGAGTTCAGTAATATTATGCATAACCCGTTGCCGCAGACCGTTGCTTTCGGTCAGAAAGTGCAGGCACGCTATATTAAGTTGGAGGCTACTACGCCTACCGCAACAACCGCAAAAGTGGAAATGAATGAAATAGGAGTGAAGATAACCCCCTGACGGAGTTGTCATCATTGAAAGATATGCTTAGAGAGTAGCAGTGAGGACTGGCGGTCTTGATTTCTCGTGAATCAGACGCCAGTCTTTTTTTTTTATTAAACCAAATGAACCTTTTACTGTTATTAATTAAAAAAGACAGAAGTTATGCTAGTAGTAGATTTAGGAAAGTGGATGAACAAAATCCTGATAGATTGGGGAATAGACCCGAAGGTAGCTGATCGTTTTGATGAAACTATTATTGCTTTGCTGATGATAGCGATTGCTATCGGTCTGAATTATCTGTGTCAGGCGATTCTTATAGGAGGAATGAAGCAATACACCCGTCGGAAACCACATCTTTGGAACACGTTGTTGATGAAGCGTAAGGTGTTTCATAATCTGATTCATACGATCCCGGCTTTTCTGGTTTATGCTTTGCTGCCAATGGCTTTTGTTCGTGGCAAGGATTTATTGCTTATTTCCCAGAAAGCTTGTGCCGTTTACATCATCTTTTCTTTGTTGTTGGCAGTTAATGGGATTTTGCTGATGATAATGGACATTTACGATGGAAAGGAGTCGATGAAGAACCGCCCGATGAAGGGATTCATTCAGGTGTTGCAGGTACTTTTTGTTCCTTTGTCGGAGGAATTGTAATTATTGCTATTATCGTGAATAAGTCTCCGGCCAGCCTGTTTGCCGGATTAGGTGCTTCGGCAGCTATTCTGATGTTGGTGTTCAAGGATTCCATATTGGGTTTTGTAGCAGGCATTCAGCTGTCTGCCAATGATATGGTTCGTCCCGGAGACTGGATTACGCTTCCTTCCGGCGCAGCTAATGGTACGGTGCAGGAGATTACGTTGAATACAGTCAAAATTCAGAACTTCGATAATACGATCTCTACCGTTCCGCCTTATACTCTGGTCAGCAGCCCCTTTCAGAACTGGCGGGGAATGGTGCAATCGGGAGGACGAAGGGTGATGAAGAATATAACCCTGGACTTGACTACCCTCCAATTCTGTACGCCGGAAATGCTCGACCGTTATCGAAAAGAAATACCTTTAATGGCAGATTATCAACCCGAGGCAGGAGTCGTGCCTACCAATTCGCAGGTTTACCGTGTGTATATTGAACGGTATTTGTGTAGTTTTGCCTGTGGTGAATCAGGATTTGGACTTAATTATCAGTCAGAAGGAAGCCACGATGTATGGTGTGCCTATTCAGGTATATTTCTTTTCCCGCAATAAGGTCTGGAAAGAATATGAACGTATCCAGTCAGATATCTTCGACCATTTACTGGCAATGGTTCCTAAGTTCGATTTGAAGGTTTATCAGTATTCGGATTGAATGATTATATTCTCAAAAAGTATTCTCACCATGATGAGAAAAAAATCTCATCATGGTGAGAATTTTTTCTCATTACGATGAGAATTTTTTCTCGCTATGGTGAGAATAATCCCTTGTCTGAGGTATGCTGGGATGAGGTTTATGGTCTTAATTAATAAAGAATCAGATTAAAATCGACATAGATTGGCAGATGATCGCTAATACCCCCTGATATTTCATTCCTTTATAGGTGCGGAAAGGTTCCTTATCGCCATATTTCTTATCTTCGGTCAATAGAAAAGGGAGGTTGGAAACGGTTGCTTTGTTTTCGCTTGTGGAAAAACTGTTTGCTGGGTTAAGTAGAGAACCGGATACAATTAGGTGATCGAGTAATCCCCATTCTCCCCGATATTTGTATGAACCGAAATTTTTGGATTGGGCTTTTCGGGCACGTAAATGGTAAAGCTTTAAAGGAGAAGGAGCAGTTGGCGAAGGAGATTCTGCTTCCAGTATTTTCTGAATAGATTTATTGGTCGGATAGTCATTGAAATCTCCCATAATGATAATTTGTGGATGAAGCCGTATGTTGAGAATACTGTCAGCCTCTGTGTACAGTATTCGGGCTGCATGAAGGCGGTACGGTTCGGATTCTTTTGCTCCGCCGGAACGACTTGGCAAGTGGCAGACAAATACGTCCAGTGTGTCTCCGGTCAGTAGCAAACCACTGACGTGCAACAAATCTCTCGTGGGGCGAAACTGTTTCAGGGGCGGAATAGAGACAGAACGGAAAGACAAGAGCTTGAATAAATCCCGTTGATAGAGCAATGCTACGTCAATGCCTCTTAAATCGGGAGAGTCGGTCATGACATAGCGGTAATTCAATTCCTTTAAAGGAGAACGGCGGGTGAGGTCGCGAAGTACCGTATCATTTTCTACCTCACATAACCCGACTAATGCCGGAGGTTCCCATTCGCCGACGGCAGTAATGACACGCGCCATATCAGTCAGCTTTTTTCTTGTATCTGGTGTAATTCCAATGACGGAGGGCATCGGGAAGAAACTCACGGTCGTTTTTCAACGAATCATGATGTATGTCGAATAGGTTTTCTACATTCCAACTTACAACTCTGAAACGGATTTGTTGTGCAAAGGAGAGGGTGCAGAAGCCCATAAAAAAAGATTATGGCCATAGCTGCTCTTTTTTTCTGCTACGACCACAATCTCCTTTTTTATAGTGGCTTATCTGTCTGTTACTTTTTGGCAGGTACATGTGCCAGAATATCCAACAGATGTTTCCAGAATTTCTCTACGGTAGGGATAAGCATCCGTTCGTCAGGAGAGTGAACTCCTGTCAAGGTCGGGCCGAAAGAAATCATATCGAGATTAGGATACTTGTCGAGGAACAGTCCGCATTCCAGTCCGGCATGAATCGCCTTTTATTTTGGCATCTACACCGAATAGACGTTTGTATGATTCGGCAGCCACTTCTAGGATAGCTGAATGTGGGTTCGGTTTCCAGCCCGGATAACCTTCACCGAAGGTAACATTGGCTCCTGCCAATTGGAAAGCGGAGCGGACAGTATTTGCCATATCGTCGCGTGCGGACAATATAGAACTACGCTGGCTGGTTTCAATACGGATGATATGGTCGGGTTTCATCTTCACCGAAGCAAGGTTCGTGGATGTTTCTACCAGTCCCGGAATGTCCTGACTCATTGCATAAACACCGTGAGGGGCTGCATACAGAGCTTTCAGCAGACGGGCGGTGGTATCCTGATCGATAGCTGTGTTTTACGGGGAGTTTCCGATTCAAGGACTAGTCGCAAGTCCGGTTCGGTAACGGATAACTCGTTTTCTACTTCGCTGGTGAAGATATTCAGTTCGGTGCGGACGTCATGTTTGGCGTCTTCGGGAACCGCGCAGATTGCGTATGCTTCGCGAGGAATGGCGTTGCGCAGGTTACCACCGTTGATTTCGCAGAGGTACAGGTCATGTCTGGTAGCCATGCGGGTGAGGAAGCGGTTCAGTATTTTGTTGGCATTGCCTCGTCCCAGATGGATATCACCTCCAGAATGTCCTCCTTTCAATCCTTTCACTTCTACTTTGAAGAAGAAATATCCGGCGGGAACTTCAACCTCTTTATAAGTAAACTCTGCAACGGAATCGATACCTCCGGCGCATCCGATAAAGATCTCTCCTTCATCTTCCGAGTCGAGATTAAGCAGGATGTCACCACTCATGAAACCTTCTTTCAGGGCGAAAGCTCCAGTGAGTCCGGTTTCCTCGTCTACGGTAAACAGGCATTCCAGCGGACCGTGCTCAATGCTATCGTCGGCCAGAATAGCCAGTTCGGTGGCTACGCCGATACCGTTGTCGGCTCCAAGGGTGGTACCTTTCGCTTTCAACCATTCACCGTCAATTTCTGTTTCAATGGGGTCGGTGAGGAAGTCGTGTTGAACGTCGTTGTTCTTTTCACACACCATGTCGATATGCGATTGCAGTACGACAGTTTGCAGGTTTTCTTTTCCCGGAGTAGCGGGTTTCTTGATAAGTACGTTACCGGCTTCGTCCACTTTGGTTTCCAGGTTATGTTTTTGCTCCGAATGCCTTCAGGTAGGCAATCATTTTTTCTTCCTTCTTCGAAGGGCGGGTCACCTGGCAGATTTCTTCGAAATATCTTGAATACGCCGGCCGGCTTCAAATCTTTTTTTTTTTCCATGCTGTTTCTATTTTATAACAGGAATAGAAGAGTGGTTTTGGCTTCTTCTATTGCTAAATATGGTTAATTTGATTGGCTTATCTGAAACTCATATCTCATTAAAAGCCTATCTTTGCACTCACAAAATTAATAGAAATGGTTGAGACTATACTGATAACTTTGTTAATAGTTGCTATTTCCCTGGTATTATTAGGGGTGAAAGTATTATTCTTTACGAAGGGAGGGAAGTTCGAACGGTCATGTGAGTGGGAATAAAGCGCTGCGTAAGAAAGGGATTGGGTGTGCACAGTCTCAAGATCGCGAAGCACAGAAGAAGCCACGTTTTTCTATTGATGAGTTGGAAAAAGCCTTGAACGATAGTATGAATTAAATTATTAAAAACAATACACTTATTAAATTATGAATAGAATGAACTACCTCATGAACGGTTTGGCTGCTCTTGCGTTTATTGTTTTATTTTCACAATGTGCCGGCAAAACTGACAATCAAACTTCAACAACTCCGGCTCAGGTGAATGCCGAACTGTCAGGAATGAAAATCGCCTATGTTGAAATAGATTCGCTATTAGCTAAATATAACTTCTGTATTGACTTGAATGAGGCAATGGTGAAGAAGAGCGAAAATGTTCGTATGACACTGAATCAGAAAGCTACTGCTTTGAATAAGGAAAAACAAGACTTCCAGAAGAAGTATGAAAACGGTGCTTTCCTGTCACAGGATAGAGCTCAACAAGAATACAATCGTTTGGCTAAGATGGAACAAGACTTGCAAGAGTTGAGTAACAAACTTCAAAACGGTTTAATGGAAGAAAACAATAAGAACAGTTTGCTGTTCCGTGATTCTATCAATGCTTTCTTGAAAGAATATAATAAGACACATGGATATAGCTTGATTTTCAGTAATACAGGTTTTGATAATCTGCTTTATGCTGATAGCGCGTTCAATATCACAAAAAAGAAATCGTAGACGGGTTGAATGCAAGATATTCACCTGCTGCTAATAAGTAACTTTTTTTTTTTAGCTTTTCTCTTATAAAAGAGATTTCATTGTTTATATTAGAAATATGTAAATTATAATGTTCCTGTTCTAGGCTGTGAAGTTTTTGGACAGGTTTTTTTATGCCCTTTCCTTTTCTTCTTCCTGTGGAATACGGAAGGCGGTGTAGAGTTCGAGTATGGCAGCAATAGTGAGGCAGGCAATCCATTCATTGCCTCGTGTGGTAAACATGAAAGCACCAGTCAGTATAAGAGCGAGTGCTCCGAATATCTGCTGAACACGGAGACGTTTCAGTGTCTTGCTTTTCCCTTTTACCGGGGTGTTTACTTGTGCCAGTGCAATGAATCCGGCTCCAATAGTATATATGTAGGGTGCATAAATCCAGCCTGTAATGAATACGGCTGCTCCTGTGAGGGCCATTACGGCGCCTACGCCAAAGAGGGCGGGTACTAGTTGCTTCATTCTTTAATCTTCAAAAACGTAAATATCTTCATTGGGTTTCTTCATCAGATACTTTTCGCGGGCGATCTGTTCGATAGCATCCGGATTGGTACTTATTTCATTAAGGCGCTTGGTATTCTCTTCGTAATCCGCCCGGTACTTTTCTATTTCTTCTTTCAACTGGCTGATCTCCCGTTCGTATCCAAGACGGCGAAGCAGGCTGTTTTCATCCAAAAAACGATAATGACAGCAAATGCGACGATAGTGATAAGATACTTGCGTCGGCATATAAATTCCCAGATACTGATTAGTTTACCCATAATTAATCTTTTTTAATCTCCGCAAAGATAAAACTAATAACTTAAAAACTTATCGCTTCTGCTTCAAAAACTTCTCTCTCTATCCCTTATTACTTATCACTTTTTTGTGTACATTTGCAAGCAAAGCAAAAATAGAGAAAATCCCGGATATGGAAAACTATATTGTATCGGCCCGTAAATACCGTCCCTCCACGTTCGAATCGGTGGTAGGACAGCGGGCGCTGACCACTACGCTAAAAAATGCAATTGCTACTCAGAAACTTGCTCATGCGTATTTATTTTGCGGACCGCGTGGGGTAGGAAAGACTACTTGTGCACGTATCTTCGCCAAAAACAATCAACTGCATGACACCTACTGCCGACGGTGAAGCTTGCAACCAGTGTGAATCTTGTGTTGCCTTCAACGAGCAGCGGTCGTATAATATCCATGAGCTTGATGCAGCCTCCAACAACTCGGTGGACGATATTCGTCAGCTGGTGGAGCAGGTGCGTATTCCGCCACAGATTGGCAAGTATAAGGTTTATATCATCGACGAGGTACACATGCTTTCGGCTTCTGCATTCAATGCGTTTCTGAAAACGCTGGAAGAGCCTCCCCGTCATGCCATTTTCATCTTGGCCACGACGGAGAAACATAAGATTCTTCCGACCATTCTTTCCCGTTGCCAGATTTATGATTTCAACCGGATTAGCGTGGAAGATACTGTGAATCATCTTTCGTATGTTGCTTCAAAAGAAGGAATTTCAGCAGAGCCGGAAGCACTGAACGTGATTGCCATGAAAGCAGATGGAGGTATGCGCGACGCATTGTCTATCTTCGACCAAGTGGTGAGTTTTTACCGGAGGAAATATCACGTATAAAAGCGTGATTGACAACCTGAATGTACTTGATTACGAATATTATTTCCGTTTGACGGATTGCTTTCTTGCCAATAAAGTGAGTGATGCGTTGTTGCTTTTCAACGATGTGTTGAATAAGGGATTCGATGGAAGTCACTTTATAACCGGATTGTCTTCTCACTTTCGCGATTTGTTGGTAGGCAAAGATCCGGTAACACTTCCTTTGCTTGAGGTGGGGAGCGAGTATCCGCCAACGTTATCAGGAACAGGCGCAGAAATGCCCGTTGCCTTTCTTGTATAAGGCGATGAAGCTCTGTAACGAATGTGATTTGAATTACCGCATCAGCAAGAACAAGCGTTTGCTGGTGGAACTGACCTTGATACAGGTTGCGCAGCTTACCACCGAGGGGGATGATGTGAGTGGTGGGCCTAGCCCTAAACAGACTATAAAACCCGTGTTCTCACAACCTGCCGCCGCTCAGCCGTCGCAGGTAGCTTCCGCTTCATCTGTACAGCAGGCTCCTGTTCATTCGTCACCGGCTTCGGTTACTGCTAATGTCACTCCCAACAGGCAGCCGCAGATGGCTACGACGGCAAGGCCTGTATCGCCTTCTGCTACGAATACGACTTCATCCGCTCCTTTGCCGGGCGCAGGAATTCCTTCGGTTGCCAAAGAGGAACGAAAGGTTCCGGTGATGAAGATGTCCAGCCTGGGCGTATCTATCAAGAATCCGCAGCGTGATCAGGCCGCGCAGAATGCAACTGTAGCTCATGTTCCCAGAGTGCAGCAACCGGAACAAGACTCTAACTTCAATGAACGGATTTGAATTATTATTGGCAGGAGTATGCAGGTCAGTTGCCGAAAAGAGCAGGTGGCTATCGCAAAACGCATGCAGGTGCTTCGTCCGGTGTTGCTCAATAACTCTACCACTTTTTGAAATTGTAGTGGATAATGAGATTGCTGCAAAGGACTTTACGGCATTGATTCCTGAGTTGCAGAATTATCTTCGTGTCCAGTTAAAGAATAGTAAAGTGGTGATGACAGTGCGGGTTAGTGAACCAACAGAAACGGTTCGTGCAGTAGGTCGTGTGGAGAAGTTCAGATGATGTCTCAAAAGAATCAGGCATTGATGCAGTTGAAAGAAGAATTCGGATTGGAACTGTATTAGTTTCGGGTAAGAAATTCCCGCTTCCTTTTTCTGCAAGACAAGAATAGAAATGACAAACGCCGGCAGACTTGCAGTGTTCTCACTCAAGTCTGCCGACGTTTATTTTTAGTGTAATCGGTTGTTCATACGGTCCTCATATCCATCTCCCGGTCTTCTTTCCGGCATTACGATCCATAGGATGATATATATGATGATTCCGGCAAAAGCGGTGAAGATTGTTGCTAATACATAGACGATTCTTAATAGGGTGGGATCCCAGCCGAAATAATCGGCGATTCCGGCACATACCCCTGCAACCATTCGGTTACCGGCGGAAGCTCTGAAGTTAATTTTTTTGTTATTTTCCATAATATACTGTTTTTGTATAAGAAAAAAGCTCCGAATATTACTACTCGAAGCTTTCATCAATTACTCTTATTGTTGGGGGGTGGAAGACCGGACTCGAACCGGCGACATTCAGAACCACAATCTGACGCTCTAACCAACTGAACTACATCCACCATGTCTGCGTTTCTCTAACGCGGTGCAAAGATAGATATTATCTTTAAATCTCCAAAGAATTCTATTACTTTTTTTTATAAAAAGTGTATTCTTTTATTCCCCGATTGTGCTTGCTGAAAAGGGATCGCGCATCATTCGTGAAGATTTTCAACGAGTTACGGGCTTTTAAAGGAACTAACTCTATCGGTAAGTTTACCGGAAGTAATTGGTGATTTTTTCTCAGATTGAACCGGTCGTGCTGTCCATACTAAGCTATACTCGCAGTTGTTGAGGCGGACGGTACTATCCTTTACCAGTTCCATTTTTACCATGAGTCCGCCGTCGGTACGGCGGGCGGACATATTGGAAATATAATTTCCCAAAGAATATACGACAAGATGTTTGTCATTTGTCAGGCTATCCGTACGGACTTCAATTGGTTGGACAACGTGCGGATGTGAACCAATGACATGGTCTACTCCTTTTGAAGAAGCCAGCCGGCAAGGAACTTTTTGCTCTTTATCAGGAAGGGATTGATATTCGATTCCCCAATGCATACAGGCGATAATGGCATCCGGATGCAGTGTCTTGCTCACTTCGATGTCTTTGGCGATAATAGCCGTATCAATATAGTTCACGATATTGGGAGGAGTAACGGCGATTCCGTTGGTTCCATACGTATAGTTGAGCAGGGCGATACGAAATCCGTTCTTTTTCTAACAGGAGCGGATATTTTCTTTTCGCGTTCTTCGGCATTGGTGTACGTACCGGCATGAGGGATATTCAGCGAGTCGATCAGAAGAATAGTACGTTCCAATCCTGGTCTTCCACGGTCGAGACTCGGTGGTTGTTGGCTGTCACCAGTACGTTGAAACCGGCGTCGTGAATGGCGGTGAGGAATTCGTCGGGTGCGCTGAAAGCAGGATAACCTTTATAGGGCTTTCCACCCAAAGTAACTTCCAGATTGGCTATGGCAAGATCTACACTCCCCAATTTCTTCTTTCACGTATTCAAAGCAAGCGGAGTAATCATAAGTCCCTGTTGCGGTACGCGCAGCATTGATCTGTCCTTGATGTTGCATGAGATCGCCTACGAAAAGAAGCCGTAAGGTGTCGGCAGACATGATGCTGTCGGGTGTCGACAGAGTATCAGATAAGGTATTAATAGAATCTCTCCTTGCCTGCGACCGGGAGGTGCAGGACAGGGAGAGAAATAAAATCATCAGAAACAGTGCATGTCTCATTGATAAATGGCTTTCTTACCGGCTAAAAGTGTATTTTTCATTAACGATACTATCGTCATCGGACCAACGCCACCCGGTACGGGGGTGATGTAAGAGCATTTTGGCGCTACTTCGTCGAACTTCACGTCACCGGTCAGCTTGAATCCGGATTTCTTGGTTGCATCCGGCACGCGGGTAGTACCACATCATTACGACTGCACCTTCTTTTTACCATTTCAGCCTTCACAAAGTTGGGCTGTCCAAAGCGGCAATGATAATGTCAGCTTCCTGACATTCTTTTACCAAATCCTTGCTGCGGCTGTGACAAACAGTTACAGTGGCATCACCCGGATAAGCTTTCTGCATCATCAGGGCAGCCATAGGTTTGCCGACGATATTGCTTCGGCCGAGTACGACACATTTCTTGCCCGAAGTCTCAATTTTGTAACGCTTCAGTAGTTCGAGGATACCGTTGGGAGTGGCAGATACATAACACGGAAGTCCGATAGACATACGTCCTACATTAATAGGGTGGAATCCGTCTACGTCCTTACGGTAATCAATCGTTTCGATAACTTTCTGTTCGGAGATATGTTTCGGTAACGGGGAGTTGGACGATGAATCCGTCTACGTCACTGTCTTCATTCAGTTCACGTACTTTTGGCAAGCAGTTCTTCTTCGGTCACGTCGCTTTCGTAGCGGATGAGGGAAGATTTGAACCCACAAACTTCGCAGGCTTTTACTTTGGCGGCTACATAAGTTTCGCTGCCACCGTCGTGTCCCACAAGGATAGCTGCCAGGTGGGGACGTTTACCGCCCTGAGCCACAATTTCGGCTACTTCGGCTGCAATCTCTTGTTTTACTTGTTCGGAAATGGCTTTTCCGTCTATCAGAGTCATATTTTCAGAGTATTTATTGGTGATAGGCAAAAAGTAAAATAAATAACTGAACTCTCCAAAAGGATTGTTGTTTTTGTCGGGATACAAAAAAAACAGAGGCTCTATTTAGGTGAAACAGAGCCTCTGTTTTACCCCAAATAGAGCCTCCGTTTGATGCAAATAGAGCCTCTGTTCGGAAACAGGCTAAAAAGGACTTTTTTTCCTGATTAGATTTCCATATTCTTATTCGTTAATAGCTGTCCTTTGTACTCTCCGGTCAGTGTGCGGAGGAAGGCTACAATCTTATCTACTTCCTGTTGTGGCAAATCGATGCCCAACTGGTATTTAGCCATTGCACGGACTGCGTCATCCATAGTAGCCATGCTGCCGTCGTGGAAATATGGAGCGGTCAGTTCGATATTCCTCAGACCGGGCACTTTGAAGCGGTGGCGGTCACGTTCTATTTGAGTCTGTTTGAAGCGGCCGTTGTCTTCTTCAGTCATTTCTGCCTGTCGATCGGCAAAATAATCGTGCTGTACGCCTATCAGTTCATAAGATTTCCCTCCCAGGATTTCTCCTACATGGCAGGTTGCGCAATCATACTTCTTGAAAAGTTCGTATCCGGCGATTTCGTTTTCGGTGATTGCATCTTTTTGTCCTTTCAGATAGCGGTCGAAGCGTGAGTTGGGAGTCAGCAAAGTCTTTTCAAACTCCTGAATGGCGTCTGTGATATTCTTCTCGCTCAATCCGTCGGCATACACTTCGTTGAATGCGGATACGAAATCTTTGTCTTCAGCCAGTTTATCGATAATCTGGTCGAATGATTCGCAAGCCATTTCCACCGGATTCAACGGAGGACCGGCAGCTTGTTCGGCAAGAGTTCCGGCACGGCCATCCCAGAATTGAACGAAATTGTATGCGGCGTTGTATACTGTCGGGGCATTGACGCCACCAAACTGTCCGCCTACACCTTCGGAATATTGTTTGTTGTCCACGCCGCCTGTATCCAACCCGTGGCAACTGGCACATGATACGGTATTGTCAGCAGATAAACGTGTGTCATGATACAACAAATTACCCAGAACGACTTTGCGTACATCCACTGCGATAGAATCGGCAATGGGACGAATGGGTTCGTTGGCAAATTCCGGTGCTACTGTAATGTCCGTATACATTCCCATACGGTGACTTTTTACCCAGTTCAGTGCGACTTCCTTTTTTGCGTCATTGAAGGAAGCCCCCCAATGCACAAGGTAATATTTTGCTTTGGGGCATTTTTCCGTCGAGGATCACTTTTTCTATTTTGGCCAGGTCTGCCGGATTGAGGGGCTGTCCTGCTTCCAGATCTGCCTCCATTTGGGTCATGTCGAAGGCACGGTATGCCTTGCTTACGTCTTCCATTACAATTTTTTCCGGCCACAGGCATGCTTGCATAGAACGGTAGGTCCGGTGTTGAGGTATGACATCTCAAACATCCTGCATCCGTAATAATCTGCTGCATCGGCGCATTTGCTTCCAGATCGGCAGAAGGTACGCGGTGCATAAGTCGATAAGTGACTGCTAATGCCGCTACCACTACCAACAGTGCCACAATTAGTTTTGTACTTTTCTTCATTTCACATTTGTTTTTTTAGATTAGTTATTACGATTATATAAGTGTACGCTTTGTTGAGCCGCCGGTAAAATAATTTACTCCGTACCAGCACATCTGCAAAGCCAGGAAGGACATGATGAGCAACACATAAAGCGTTTTCCGTCCGTTTTCCGAAAAAGACGGAGGTGTACGTAAAAAGTAAATACCCTGCCCAAGTGATGACTGCCCAAGTCTCTTTTCGGATCCCAGCTCAATAGTTTCCCCCATGCTTCTTTTGCCCAAAGGGAACCTAGCAGCATACCAATGGAGAGGAATGCTATTCCCGCATAAACCAAATTGTCGGCTGTGTGCAAGTATTCTTCCTTATGGCGGAACAACCCGGTCAATGCGATTATAAAAGCACAGCCCAATACAGAGTAAGAGAACATATATACGGTGACATGGGGAATGAACCATATGCTTTGCAGAGCCGGCATTAGTGACTGGTCGTGTATCTCGGGTTTCATCAGATTGATAATGACAAAGACTGTGGCGAGCAGTGCCGAGAAAGAAAGAATCCAACGATACTGCCATCTGATATAAGTCAGTAGTCCGGCTATGCGCATGAAGAAAGAGTACCACAAACGGGTTTCCCCATAGTGCGTAACGGAGGACGTTGCAGGAAGAGCCATAATCCAGTAATGAATACGGCCAGAACGATAATTCCGCCTGACGTAAAACCGATTGCTGTCTTACTTCTCGTTGACGAGCGAAGGGCAAATACTGCTCCTATCAGCCATAAGCAGATAGATACTGCTGCAAATACATAGAAATTATCCCAGTTTATCATCTGTTTTTAGGTCCGTTAATGAATAGAAGAATAGCTCCCGCAAGCATCATCAGGATACCTGCTACTATTATATATTTCCAGGGTTGCTTTACTACCTGCAAGATGCAGTACTCACTCTCGTTGCCTTTCGTTACGTCATAGCCGGTGAGGTAAATATCTTCTCCCAACCGATAGGCGTATGGGTGATTGACCTCAAGCAATGCTTTTCATTTCCCAGACGTACATTGGCGGCAAAGCGGGAAGGACGCCCGTTCGGGTAGTATTCTACGGCAAAAGAGTTGAGTTCGATTTCATAATCCAAATAATGCGATGCACCGTTCATGTCGAATGCTTCGCGTGATGGCTCACCTTTATATATAGGTATACGTAAAGTCTGTGTGTCACTGCTTCCTAGAAAACCGGCAAATAGAGCCAGCCATAGCCCCGCGTGATTCAGGATGAATCTCCAACGTGCCTGTTTGCGGTAATGATAGGCGTGAATGGTAATCATTGCCAGGTTACTTAATAAGAACAGAAGTATGGCGATGAATATCCAGGAAGTCATAAAGTTATAGCAACCTAAAAAGGCTGGAAGCCCTTCACGCATTTTTTGCTTCCGCATCGGATAGTTGAGGGAAAAGACCTATTATCAGGCAACCGCAGATGAGTAATCCGATAGATAGGATACTTGCTTGGGAAGAATAGAGGAATCGGGTAAATTTTGCAATTTTATATTCCTTATACAACATCCATAACAAGAAAAGCCATAGCGCCGCAAAAACAAGATTGAGCGGAAAGGCGAAAAAGGAAACCGGAAAATTTCCCGTAAGTAGTTGCATCGCAACTGCCAGTGAAATATATACCATTACGTAGACGTAGTGCATATTCGTGCTTTTGTTCTGTTATTTTTTGCAAAGTAAACAAATAAAAATGAATATACATATAAAATCTATGTAAAATTGTAATCATTACAATTGAATGACAGAGCTGATGTGATTATAAGGAGAAAATCACATAAAGTAGATGTAGGAAAGGAGAGGAGGGGTTTAAAAAATAAAGAAAGGAAGCCGGAAGCTTCCTTTCTTTATTAGAATTTGAAACGAAATCTTTTTTATTTCTTCATCTTAGGCATCATCTTACCCATTTTGCTGCTGGTTACCATTTTCATCATTTTACGAGTCTGGTCGAATTGTTTCAACAGGCGGTTTACTTCCTGAATCGTTGTACCGCTACCTTTCGCGATACGTGTGCGGCGTGAACCGTTCAGGATTTCCGGGTTGGAACGCTCTGCCGGAGTCATGGAGTAGATGATAGCTTCGATACTCTTGAAAGCATTGTCATCGATATCAATGTCTTTGATTGCTTTTCCTACTCCCGGAATCATGGAAGCAAAGGTCTTTCAAATTACCCATTTTCTTGATTTGTGCAATCTGGCTGAGGAAGTCGTTGAAGTCGAATTGATTCTTGGCAATCTTCTTCTGTAAACGTTTAGCTTCTTCTTCGTCGTATTGTTCCTGCGCACGTTCTACCAGTGATACGATATCACCCATACCGAGAATACGGTCGGCCATACGGGCCGGGTGGAACTGATCTATTGCGTCCAACTTTTCGCCTGTACCGACGAATTTGATAGGTTTATTGACTACCGAACGGATGGAAAGAGCTGCACCGCCACGTGTGTCACCGTCGAGCTTGGTCAATACCACGCCATTGAAGTCGAGGCGATCATTAAATTCTTTTGCGGTATTAACAGCATCTTGTCCGGTCATGGAATCAACCACAAACAGGATCTCATTCGGGTTGATGGCTTTCTTAATAGCAGCAATTTCGTTCATCATCATCTCTTCGTCTACAGCCAGACGGCCGGCTGTATCGACGATTACGAGGTCGTATCCTTTGGCTTTAGCTTCCTGGATAGCGTGTTGCGCGATTTCTACCGGGTTCTTGCTTTCCAGTTCGCAGTACATCGGTACGTCAATTTGCTCTGCCAACACACGCAACTGTTCGATAGCTGCCGGACGGTAAACGTCACAAGCTACCAGTAATGGCTTGCGGTTCTTCTTGGTTTTCAGCATCCGGGCCAGCTTACCGGAGAAGGTAGTCTTACCGGAACCTTGCAAACCTGACATCAGGATTACTGCCGGGCGGGCATCAATATCAACTTCGACAGTCTCGCCACCCATTAACTGGGTCAGTTCGTCGTGCACGATTTTCACCATCAACTGGCTCGGTTTCACTGCCGTAAGCACGTTCTGACCAAGCGCTTTTCTCTTTCACCGTATCAGTGAAATTCTTTGCCACTTTGTAGTTTACGTCGGCCTCAAGAAGAGCCTTGCGTACGTCTTTCAGCGTTTCCGCCACGTTAATTTCGGTGATTTTGCCTTCACCTTTCAGAATCTTGAATGACCGTTCTAGTCTTTCACTTAAATTATCGAACATAGTTATTTAATTACGAATTAATATTTTGAGCCTGCAAATGTACAAAAATCTCTTGTATTTATATCTTTTTATTCTGCCATTTTGCTTTTTTTGAGATAAATATAACTCGTTATCAATAACAAGGTATAGTACACAATCTCAATGGTAAAGCAGATTTCAATCGGTGCTTTGAGCCACATCCCGATGAAAATGATATACGAGCCGTAAATGATAATTGTAATTGTTTCGAGCAGTAAGGCGGCTTGTGTGTTTCCTGTGCCCGAGATACCGTTGAACACAACATTGGCTACCGATGCGATGAGCATGGCGATACAAATCACATAGACTGAAGGGACGGATTCTGCAATCAGTGCTGCCTCA
>VOFJ01001094.1_pt1 | contig 43422 bp, 64 predicted proteins | sample 5384081 | NCBI WGS metagenome assembly VOFJ01 (sample SAMN12384729, study PRJNA508395) | human gut metagenome | isolation source: healthy gut I | host: Homo sapiens
GCAGGGCGATCATTCCCATACCGAAAAACTGCCCCATAATGGAGGTGATCAGCTCCATATTCAACGCCCCTCACCAACAACCAGGCCACATAAAACGTAAAAATTCCGGCAAAGATATTAATCGCTACCGTCCCCTTCACCAAACGATAAATCTGATAAAAAAAAAAAAGCAACGATCAGAATATCCAGTATATCGAAAAAGCCGAGCTTGATAAATAACAACATAGGTCCTTAAACTTATTTCACCATACAAATCTAAATAAAATTTCAGAATATACGGTACATTCTGTATCTTTGCCGTAATGAAATTACAAAATAGGATCAGAACACATTAAAACTTTTTATTATGCGATATTTTATGACCCTTCTATTTGTGCTCCTCGCTTATGCAGTATTTGCACAAAACGACCCGAAAGCAAAAAGAAATATTGGATAAAGCAGCTGCAAAATTCAAAGCTTACCCGGCAGCAGAAATCGACTTTACCCTAACGATGGAAAAACCCCCAGCGAAAATATCCATGAAATGCACGAAGGAAAAGCCTGGATGAAGGGAAATCTTTTATAAACTCAACGTGATGGACGTTGAAAACTATTACGACGGGAAAAATATCTATACCTATATGCCGGAAGTACAGGAAGTCAACATCAAAAATCCCAATGAAGAAGAAGAGATGTTGAATCCGACGACACTTTTCGATATCCACAACCAAGGATTCGACCAAAAACTGGTCAGCACGGGCAACGACATAACCTACATCGAACTTTTTCCTACAGATAAAAGCCGTAACTTTACAAAAAATCGGTATCTGGGTAAATCCGGCCACTTCATCGATACAAAAAGTAACCTCTTTCGGCAAAGACGGAAACAATGTCCTGATCACAATCAAATCCATCAAACAAAGTTCACCCGTACCTGCCGATTCATTCTTTAAATTCGACCCGGCTAAACATCCGGAAGTAGAAGTTATCGATCTCAGATAAAAATTTTATCCCATATAAATTTATTACAGTATTTACATATTATTTATACCTATAATTTAGACTTATTTTTTCTATACCGTTCCGATTCTGAACTGCCCCCCCGAAAAGTTGGACAGATTACATTAACCTATTATAGAATCACGGGGACGGGGCAATTGTGCGAAAATTTCGCACAATTGCCCTGTCCCCGTGATTGCCCGTGATTGGTCCGAAGAATAGCAAGCAAAACCATCCTCCAGTCCCGTACATATAATAATGTCCGTCGGAAGCCAACAAAAAACATAAGAATCTCCTAAGGCTATATCCAAAGGATTCCGAAAAACAGTCTTCTATCCGCTTTTACATGAGGACAGGAGAATCCAATTACTATAATATACCATCCAAATCTCACCTTGCAGGCTCTATTATTCGGATACGGCAGGGAAAGCAGAAATCCGCAAACGGGCAGCTCCCATCGGTATCAAGGTTATATTTTCAATCTGCGGGGATTTCGGTGCATCTGTTTCAGGCAACACAGCACACAATCCATACTTATCGATCTTCCACGAAGGAATCCGGCGGCCCTGTGCTTTCACTTCCAAGGGGACATTACCGGGGAGTAAACGGAAATTCACATTTTCTTTCGTATCCACCGTAAAAAGCAATGGTTTCTTCGAACGGATAGTGAGTGGTTTCTTTCAAAACGATCTCTTTACCATTCCCCACTTTAGCTTTAACCTGACAAGCTCCGTAAAGAGCGGCCACCAGACCGTTATCCGGAGTAGCCATCACCAAATGTTCGGTATAATAAGGCCATCCCTGTGCGTGATTATGCTGGCAACACCGGCTGCTAAAAGGATTCATCGCCAGGAAAGGCCCTCCGTTATCAATCCGGGATTATGATTTTAAGCATCACTCAACACCTGATTGGGGAAGTTATATAACGCAAAGCCCTGAAATCAGGCATCACCGCTGCGGGATAAGAATTGAAGGCCACGTTCTCACACTGTTCTGCCCACATCGGATCGCCAGTGATACGCATCATCAATTCGTCGGAAGCAATTTCTTCGACAAACCCACAGGTTTCAGTACCTTGCCGGGGATCGATACATCCCATCCGGGCATTTTCATCAGCCCCGAACATACCACCCGGCACTTGCCCGAAGCAACGGCGAATCAAAGCATGTACATTATAGCTGGCAGCCAAATGGGCCGAATCACCCGACAGCATATAATAAGTGGCCGGTTCACGGAAACACTGTGCTACATTCACATTATGCCAGTTGGGTAAACGACTGTCCATTGTCCAATCGGCCGTACAACGGTGAATCTTCTCCGCCAGTTCCAATAAAAAATGAATCACCGGTAATATTATACAACCAATATACACTCCAAAGGTTATCACCTCCCCGGCTATTTTCCCAATAATCCCTCAGGAATTTACTGTCATCGACCGTCAACTGCCATTTGAAATAATTGGTCATCAAATCGATCACCCGTTGATCGCCGGAATATTCATAATAAGACTGCATACACCACAACATAATCATGTTAGCCCACAATTCCCGGCGGCCATCCTGTTCGTTTACCGGTCCGAAATACCCGTCCGGCTGTACACTTTTTTGAGAAAACCCCTTCCAGCCAAACTTTCGTCTCGGCAATCATTTTAGGATCGTTCAGGATATAGGCCAGATTACCGTACCCCCTTCAACCAATAGGGCACCTCTTCCCAACCGTGTTGTCCGCCAGCAGTCAGCCAAGCATTATCGTTTTTTCCAGCCAGGCACTGATTTCTCCCAAATGTCCGGTCAGCCCGTCTCTCTGCAATTCCAGGTATTTTCTCAGCCATCCTTCGGGTTGAATACTCCCTACAGGTAATTTAATAAACTGTAAAAGGCTTCAAAGGGGCCCGGCTAGCGGTATAATTCACATTGGCCACCTTAGTCGAAGGACGTTCTACTACAGCAATATGCTCTTCGTCAGCCGAACGAAAACCGGTGAATAAAATACCTGTTGCCAATAAAGCACCTGCACAAACCGACAAACGATTTTGTGAATAAAGTCATCATTTTAGATTAAAAATTTCTATAGCGTAAAAAAATAGTTCCAAAAAATGAGACAAAAGGTAAAAAGAATCTAACCATTAAATGTCAATATCAGGTAAAAATCAGGTCCGGAATCAGGCTTCAAACGTTTGGTTTGATCTGAAAATACCATTTTATGACATAATTTTATTAGTATCCTATCCGGATTATTTCTTATTTTGTAACAAAATTACACACTAAATACTTTATATATGAAAAAAGATTACTCATCGTATGCTGTGCATTGTGCTCTCTGATGGCTTGTAACAGCAAGACCGATACGGGCACGACCTTATCCGGATTAAAGAAAGCAGATTTCGACACGACGGTTTCCGAAAAAAAGTCGCTTTATACGAACTGAAAAACAAAAATGGTGTAGAGGTAGCGATCACGAACTACGGAGGTCGTATCGTTTCTATTTGGGTACCCGACCGGAACGGCAAGTTCGGTGACATCATGCTGGCCCACAGTTCTATCGCCGATTATATCGCCGACCAAGGTGGTAATTTCGGAGCTCTGATCGGACGCTATGGTAACCGGATCAATCAGGGACGTTTTATCCTGGACGGCCAGGAATACCAATTGCCTCAAAATAATTACGGTCACTGCTTACACGGAGGCGACACCGGATTTCATCACCGGATTTGGGATGCAACCCAACCCAATGCCCAGACATTAGTCCTGAGCTGTGTTTCTCCCGACGGAGAAGCCGGTTTTCCGGGAACGCTGAAAACAACGGTTACTTACAGCTTGTCCGACGACAATGCTCTTCAGATCAACTATGAAGCAGAAACCGACAAACCGACGATCGTCAATCTGACCAATCATGCTTATTTCAACCTATCAGGAGATGGCAAAACCACCATTCTGGATCATCAGTTGACGCTGAATGCCGATTATTATACTCCGGTGGACAGTACGTTTATGACTACCGGCGAAATCGCACCGGTCGAAGGTACTCCGATGGATTTCCGGACAGCAACCGCAATCGGTGCCAGAATCGATAATTACGATTTCGAACAATTGAAAAACGGTCACGGCTACGACCACAACTACGTTTTGAACACCCAAGGCGACATCAGCCAAGTTGCAGCTAAAGTGTACGACCCCAAAAGCGGACGTACTCTGGAAGTATATACCAACGAACCGGGTATTCAATTTTTATGCCGGCAATTTCCTCGACGGGACTGTAAAGGTAAACACGGTATTTACTATCCCTTACGTTCTGCTCTTTGCCTGGAAACACAACATTTTCCCGATTCCCCAACAAAGCCGACTGGCCTTCGGTTGTCGTACGTCCGGGAGAAAAATATCATAGCACCTGTATTTATAAATTCGGTGCAGAATAACCGATAGTTCCTGTTAGTATGACAAGGAGATACCCAAGCAATTTATAAAGTTAAAACGGTGACAACAGTAAAAACGGTAACAAAAGGTTGCAAACTGGACTGTCACCTGTTTTCTTTTTGATTATTATGACTTCAATATTTATGAAAATAAGCTTCATCTTCATACTTTTCCTCTTCTAGTTCTCTCCATAGTTATGGAACAACACCTAAAATTAAAGTTTACTGTAATCCGGTTCTGGCTAAGTCGACTCCGGATCCTACTGTGATTCAAGCTCCCGACGGAATGTTTTATTTATACGCCACCGAGGATATTCACAATATACCGATTTATAAATCTCCCGATCTGGTTAACTGGACTTTTGTCGGAACTGCTTTCACCGATGCGACACGTCCGACTTTTCGAACCCAAAGCCGGTTTGTGGGCGCCGGATATCAATCACATCGATGGGAAATACGTGCTATACTATGCGATGTCCCGCTGGGGAGGAGAACATACTTGCGGTATCGGATGCGCCGTTGCCGACTCGCCGGCAGGACCATTTACGGACCAGGGAAAACTCTTCAGGAGTAATGAAATCGGAGTTCAAAACTCTATCGATCCCTTTTATATTCGAAGAAAACGGAGAAAAAAATACCTGTTTTGGGGAAGTTTCCGGGGTATTTATTATATCGAATTAAGCGAAGATGGACTTCATATCCGTCCCGGTGCAAAACCGACGCAGATAGCAGGAACGGCCTACGAAGCCGTATATGTCCATAAAAAAAAAAGTATTACTATCTGTTCGCTTCCATCGGTTCATGTTGTCAGGGAGAAAAAAAGTACCTACACCACGGTCGTCGGCAGGTCGGAAAGCCTGTTCGGCCCTTACATGGACAAAAACGGCAATTCCATGCTCGACAACCACCACGAGGTGGTCATTCATCCCAATGCTAGTTTTGCCGGTACGGGGCACAACGCCGAAATCATGACCGATAAAAAAAGGAGACGACTGGATTTTATATCATGCTTATATCCGGGATAAGGCCAAACAAGGGCGGGTAGTGATGCTCGACCGGATACACTGGAAAAAGGGTTGGCCTTACGTGGAAGGAAATATGCCGTCGAATGGGAAGCCCAGGCTCCCAAATTCTAAATGTATCCTTGTAAAGCTTTTGTACTAATCTAATCACTCTACAGCCATGAAAATTTTATTTTTCATTCTATTCCTGCTTTACACCATGAGTTTGTGGGGACAACACCAAGCTCCGGCTCCCCTATTCCGGGATCCGATTACCGATGGAGCTGCCGACCCGGTACTTATCTGGAACCGGACTGAAAAAACTGGTGGATGCTTTACACGCAACGCCGGGCAAATTCCGAAACCGCAGACGTTGCCTATTGTTATGGGAATCAGATCGGTATAGCCTCTTCCGACGACCATGGTCAAAGTTGGGTTTACCGGGGCACTCTCGACCTGGATATCGAACCGGGACACAACACATTCTGGGCACCGGATGTCGTGTATCACAAACGGTAAATACCATATGTTCGTATCTTATATTCAAGGCGTACGCAATCATTGGAGCGGGAATGCCTGTATCGCCCACTACACTAGTAAAAAAATTTATGGGACTGGAAATATGCAGGAAAACCACAGATCAACTCCAATATCATCGATCCTACCTTATACCGGACTCCCCGACGGTACTTGGAAAATGTGGTACAAAGACCAGAACCGCGGCTCTGTGACAATGATGGCCGAAAGTAAAAATCTAAAAAATGGATTACCCACGATCAGCCGGCAATTGGAGGGAATGCCCATGAAGGCCCCAAAGTATTCCGTTTCGGCAATTATTACTGGATGATCACCGATGAATGGCAAGGTTTGCGGGTATACCGTTCCACCGACTTAAATACCTGGGAAAAACAAGGATTGCTCCTGGATAAACCAGGCAAGCGTTTCCAGGATACTCCTCAGGGAGCACATGCCGACGTCGTTGTGGCCGGAGATAAAGCTTATATATTCTACTTCACACACCCGGGACGTAAATCACATACCGAAACCCGAAATGATGAATCAGGCAACCTACCGTATCAATACCGGAGAAGTTGTATTCAAGTAGCTCCACCTTGACCATCAGGACGGCCTTCTAATCTGTGACCCAATAGCGATTTCGACTTCTATCTACCTAACGAAGAAGACTGATGAAAAATCGATCACGGGGACGGGGCAATTGTGCGAAATTTTTCGCACAATTGCCCCGTCCCGTGATCGATTATGATAAATCTAAAATTCATCATATCTCCATCCTGCACCACATAATCTTTCCCTTCTACCGACATTTTGCCGGCTTCTTTTGCATTTCGTTTCGGAACCGTATGCAATGAAATCATCGTATTTGATCACTTCGGCCCGGATAAACCCTTTTTCGAAATCGGTATGGATAATACCGGCCGTCTGAGGTGCTTTCATACCTTTACGGAAAGTCCATGCCCTCACTTCTTTCGGGCCAGCAGTAAAAATAGGTCTGAAGATTCAATAAATGATAAGCCGTACGAATCAGCTTGTTGACTCCGGCTTCCTTTAGTCCCAAATCTTCCAGAAACAATTGTTTCTCTTCGTAGGTCTCCAGTTCTGCAATATCAGCCTCAATGCCTGCCCCGATAATCAATACTTCGGCTTTTTTCATTTTTTCACCGCTTCACGAACAGCATCTACATATTTATTTCCCTTCACAACCGAGGCTTCGTCGACATTGCAAACATACAATACGGGTTTATTGGTCAATAATTGCAGGTCTTTGGCCGCTTCCTGTTGTAAATCGTCCAATACGACGGTACGGGCAGACAATCCTTTCTCCAAGGCAGCTTTATACAGATGAAGTACTTCAACCAAGCGTTTAGCGACCGGATCCCCACCTGTCATAGCTCTTTTCTCCTCTTTCTGTAAGCGATTATCTACTGTTTCCAAATCTTTCAACTGCAATTCAGTATCGATAATTTCCTTATCCCTCACCGGATCTACACTACCGTCCACATGTACGATATTATCGTCATCGAAACAACGTAACACATGAATAATAGCATCCGTCTCACGGATGTTAGAGAGAAACTTATTACCCAATCCTTCGCCCTTACTGGCTCCTTTCACCAGGCCGGCAATATCGACAATTTCAACCACAGCAGGAACCACATTCTGCGGATTCACCAACTCGACCAGTTTATTCAACCGTTCATCGGGAACAGTGATCACCCCGACATTGGGCTCTATCGTACAAAAAGGGAAGTTGGCGGATTGCGCCTTCGCATTACTCAAACAATTAAACAAGGTAGACTTTCCAACATTCGGCAGTCCGACAATACCATTGTAAACCCATAATATATTTTATTTTGATAATTACCTATGATTCCTTCCCTTCCGGGCGTGCAAAGATAATCAATTTTGAAAGATAATTCAATATTAAAATGTGAGGCTTTATTTGTATCTTCGTCCGGGGAAGCTTCAAATTTCTCCGCCATGACGCTAAAGGTGCAGAACACATTATGGCTTTTTTGCTTTCGAGAAAGAAATTATGTCCTCCTACCTGCCTTCCCGAAAGGGTTGTGACGCTTTATTGGATGTAAAAAGCTTTAGAAGATTCTGTCGTTATCCAGGCCCTCTGGAAACCTTACGTTCTTTTTCTTCAAATATCGGTCGACGGTGAAATTTATGTACGTGCATTCGTCGAATCGTTGGCCTTCGACTTTCTCAAAAAATAATTTCCTGCATTGTGATACCCCCCGAGGAACGTTATCTCCAATTAAAAAAAGAGTTCCCGATATTTTGAACAGGGTTAATCTCAAAGAAATTGCTTCTTACCTCAGAATCACTCCCGAGACATTAAGCCGGATCAGAACCCGTATTCTCAACGAATCCAGAAAAAATCTTGATTAAAATCAATATTTTTTCTCTTTCTCCAAGACAAGTTCGTCATTTCACCTATAGAATTTTAGTTTTGCTATCTCCTTAAAAACAAACAACTATAAAATAAAATGTGATATGAAAAATTTTACTTTAATCGCTTGTCTGACTTTAGGCCTGATATCCTGTTCCAATACAGGTTACGAGAAAAAAATACCAGGTTCCTGGTGTGAACCCATCCCCCGGCAGAGCCCAGGATGTACAAGGAATAAAATTTCAGAAAGACGGGAAAGCCAGTTCGATCAATATGGCCACTCTTCAATACAAAAGCTGGAAGATAAACGGAAAAACACTCATTCTGGAAGGAGAAAGTACCGGCAACCGTCAAACCTTACATTTTTTCAGACACCCTGAATATCATACAGCTCGACAAAGACCAGTTGATTTTTAAAGAAAGGAGTCGGTTACCAAATTCATTACAAAAGGTACAACTAAGAATGAAGCGCACCTGTTCACTTAACGAACAGTGATGTGAAAGCACCCTTGTTTGAATTCGTAACGGACATAACATTTCTTTTGCTTGCGCAAATCTTGCAAAACCTCTGCCAACACAGACTTTAATTTATCGGTTTCTTCTTTTTCGGCTCCTTTGTAACGGGCATATGCAACATCGAAAGTAGTTCCATAAACATGAGCTGAGTTGGCACTGGCATTCACATTTTTTTCTTCCGCAACTTTTCACATTCCCGGTTGTTCTCAACACTGGTCACGATGATCTTACGGGAAGAGAGGCCTTTACTGGAAAGGGAATCCTGAAAATTCCGGCCAATCGTCTTCAATAATTTCTCTGCCCGGGGAACCAAATAAGGGATAGAATGGGTCAATTCATCTACCTGATAATAACGACAGGAGCCGATTTTATCCAACTTTCCCATTTGCTCTTCCAACAATTCGTCAGAAGTAACCGGTTGTATCCCCATTGTCGGGCAGCCTTCAGATGCTTATCGTTCAAATCGTTAAATGTACGTTGATAATTCCGGAAATATCGGAATTCTCCTTGTTTTTTCTTTCCACCACAACCACACGTTAAAAATATCAGCAAACCGATGAAAATATACTTCAATATCTGCATATCTGTTGTCCTTTTCAGTGGCAAAAGATAACTCATCTGAGAAGTTTTAGCTAATTTTTTGAATAGCTGCCAGATCGAATTTTCCTTTTACTTGCAGAAATACAACTTTCTGTTCTTCATCGACAACCGATACAAAAACCTGATGGACTTTATTTTTAACCGTTTGCATATAGAGTTTCACCTCCGATCCATCTTCTTGTACACTGATCAATTCCTCGAGTTTGCTAGCCCGGACAAATGCCCGGATATCTTTACATAGCATTTTTTTACTTTCTTCTCCGCTACAACTCAATATGCGGAAAGAAGAACATTGCCGAATCAATGCATTTATATCGTTCGCTTCTTTCCCGATAAACCAGGAAGCCAAAAGACAACCCAAGCCATCCATTCCGAACGATCCGACATTTTCCGAATCCTGATATTTTTTGCACAATTGTTCGAACTCTTTGTTATTCTGAGCCCAAGAGGGGATTACCCAACCTCCGATTAAAATCAATACGAACAAACTTTTTTTTTCATCATCCCAAAGTTTAAAATTCGACACACTCTATTTCTTCACTTTTCCGAGGTACTCCATACCTTCCACATTTACTTGCTTTAGCCAAACGGGAGATTTTTTTTCAAATCGATCACCCCACAAAAAGCTCATCAACATAAACTCTTCCTTTCCTCCTACCAATATCACCAATTCGACAATCTCCTTATTCTTTTCCCGGACATACATCCACACCTGTTCTCCTTCTTCCAGAATGCTCATCAATTCCTCATATTCAGGCTTTCGCTTCTGAAGCATCGTCCGTACTTCCTGAAAATACCGGTCTGTTTCCTGTTCTGTTGTCAGCATTTTCATACCGGTCAAATTTCGGATAATACTTTCCGTTTCAGCATCCGTGATCTCTGAAATCATTTGAAACATCCTGGAGCTGATATTGACCTGTGTAAAGACTTTATTTTCTTTCGTCTTGGCCAAAAAATCGCTCACCAGATCCTGGGCCTGGACACTACAGGTTCCTATCAAAAATAATCCAATGCATATCCACTTTTTCATTACCTATTTATTTTTTATATATCGGTTTATCCATTTCATTTCGTCCATATTCTCTTCCAACAGTTGTTGTCCTCTGTTCATCTTCGAAGATACAAAATTCAAAGCCTGCCGGACTTCGGCCAGTGCCTGTTCGGGAGTCTGACAAGTATCCTTTTGCGGATTCCCTATATCGATCAATACCTGGCTTACCCCTATCAATAACAACAACACCGCAGCCACCCGAAGCCCTTTTCTCCATCCGGCAGGACGTTTATTGTAGATGGAAGCCAAAATTTTCCGGTCGAAATCATTTCCTAACCCGATTTGTCTTTCCCCTTCCTGAAAGATGAACAGCTCCCTATATTCGGCCAATTCTTCCGGCATTTGCCGGCAATGCTTATAAAAAATAACGCAGTTCTTCTTCTTCGGGTAAGGTGGTTTCACACTTCCAGTACTTATCCAACAACCCTATGATCCGATCATAATCCATAATTCTCCATGTTTAAAATCCATGTTTTAATTTTTTTCCTGGCCCGGAATAAATTCACTTTCACCTGTTCTTCCGTCACCTGTAAAGTTTTCGCAATATCCCGATAACTCAGTCCTTCCATATCTCTCAATTGACGACATCCCGCTGTAAACCGGGTAATCCGTCAATCATCCGATATAACAACTTCATCTTTTCGGTACGGATTATATTTTCCAACGGTTGTTCCTGCACTTCCTGATCATGTGCCCCTTCCAACTCCTTGCTCCGATTGTCTTTCAAGACCAATCGGTTTAAAGCCAGATTCCGGGCCATGGTGTAACAATAAGCTGCCAGATTTTCAACCTTTTCCTTTTTCATCCTCCACACCTTCAGCATTACATCCTGAACAATATCTTCGGCCTCTTCTTTGCTTCGCAGAATACACCAAGCCACCCGAAACAACCGATCCTTTAAAGGAAGTACCAGAGATATAAATTCATTTTTTATCCATCATTCAAACTCACTTACAATACTAAGACAGTTGAAAAGATCAAAAGTTACATAAAAGACCGAATTTTCGGAAAAAAGGTACCCCGGAAACGGGGTACCTGATCGATCAGTCAAAGAGTCAATTAATTATTTCCTCTTTTCTTATATTCTTCCAAACCTTGTTTCAAAAAATTCAACGAAAGCATCTTTATCCAGGTTATGTCCTCTTGGAGCAGCCAGTATATGCGGTCTCAGATCATTATCGTTGCCGCCGCGGCTATCCAACAAAATGTAGTTGGGCTGTGCATTGGAATCGAATTTCTTGATCTGAAAGTCAGCATTTTTTTCTTGCCTAATGTTTTTCTTTTTCTTTCCGTCATAATCGGATACATACCATTCACTTTCAGGTAAAGTAGTCTTGTCGTCTACATACAAAGCCACTACGACATAATCGTTTTTCAACATATCCAATACACGCGGATCGGACCATACCGATTGTTCCATTTCGCGGCAATTTACACAACCGTGTCCTGTGAAGTCGATAAAGAGCGGCTTGTTTTGAGCCTGAGCACATTTTTAAAGCCTGATCATAATCGAAATAGCCATCCAAACCATGAGCTAAGTGCAAGAAATCGGAATATTTCGGAGCTTCACAAGCGTCAGACTTCTTAGCTGTTCCGGTAGCAACACCACTGACAGAAATCTGCTTTACATTATCCCGTACAATCCGGTTGATATCGAAGTCGATGGTTTCCTGAGGCGGGGAAATAACCGGCCAAAGCTTTAAAGGAGCACCGAACATACCCGGAATCAGATATACCACAAAAGTGAACGTAGCGATGATAAACGCCAGACGGGGAACACCGATGTATTTCAGTTCGCTGTCATGTGCAAATTTGATTTTACCCATCAGGTACAATCCCTGCAAAGTAAAGATCGTTACCCAAATAGCGATATATATTTCACGGTCGAGTAATCCCCAGTGGTAAGTCTGGTCGGCAACCATCAGAATTTGAATCCTAAAGCAACTTCTATAAAACCGAGTACCACTTTTTACAGAGTTCAACCAACCTCCTGATTTCGGCAGGTTGCTTAGTTTTGAAGGGAAAGAAAGCAAAGAAACCGAAAGGTAAGGCTACAGCGATAGAAAATCCCAACATACCGATAATCGGACGCAGTACAGATCCTCTGGCAGCCTCAACCAGTACAGTCCCGACAATCGGAGCTGTACAAGAGAAAGATACCAATACCAAAGTGAAAGCCATGAAGAAAGCTCCGACATATCCGCCTTTATCTGCCTGTGCATCCGATTTATTTACAATCCAGGAAGGTAATACAATCTCGAAAGCACCGAAGAAAGAAGCTGGCGAAAATCATAAAGATCACAAAGAAAAATACATTAGGCACCCAATTGGTACTTAACCAGTTGATAAAATCAGGACCTAATAACATAGAAATAATCAATCCCAGAGCGGTATAGATAGCGATAATCGACAAAGAGAAGAAGATCGCTTTTTTGCTTTCGCCTTTGCATTGTTCGTATCTCCGTGCATAAAGAAAGATACAGTCATCGGAATCATCGGGAAAAAACGCAAGGCATCACCACAGCAGCCAAACCGGCTACGAAAGCCCCCCAGAAAAATATCCACAAAGACTCGTCTTTAGTCGAATCACTGGAAGAATCGGTTGCAGCAGCAGCTTTTTACTTCAGTTTTAGCAGCAGGCTGATCACCGATCTTGATATCGAACGATTCGTCGAATCTCACACATTGTCCTTCGCGGCATACCTGAAATTCGATTTCACCTTTTACAGCAGCAATAGCCGGATCGGTTACTTTAATTTTTTGAGTAATGACATATTCAAGTTCGAACGACCAAACGTCCACACCGAATACATCGTCATGTTTTTTTTTGGGTTCGTTCTCTGTTGCTTTTCCAACCAATTCGATCCCTTTTCCGGCTTCTTCAAAAGTAACAGTTGTAGCCATAGGACCACCTTCGGGCGTATACATCGAATAAATATGCCATCCCGGTTCTAAAGCGGCCTTAAAAACAAGTTCGTATTCATTATTTCCCCAGACTCTTCTGAGAATATGACCATTGAGCCGGATTTTCTACCCTGTGCCGGAAACAGTAAAATACCCAGCATGAACGTCAACAAAAAGCAAACAATCCTTTTTCATAAACTATTAAGTGTATTATTAATTAATTTTCATTCTTGCCTCTACACCGTCTGATGCAAAATCTCCATACAAAAATATTATTAATTTTTTTTTCACACTAGACGCAAATACAAGTTTAACATATAATTAATGGGTATGCAAACGTTTTTCAAGTTTCTTTAAGAAGGCCACGGACAATCTCTGTCCGCTGTATTTTCATAAGTTGACAGCCATAGCATATACACCCGGAATCCCTCTTCTCAGCAATATAAAAATCCTCCCCCGATCAATCCTCCTTCCCAACCGGACGATCGATCTTTCCACTTTTCACCTTTACTTTTTTCTAATTCTCCAACTCCCGGTTATAGCGGTTATAGAAATGGTATTCGTAGATATAATAGGAAGGGACATCAACTATTTTCAGTGAAATATGATAACGGAAAGCCCATTTCCGCCGCATGGACAGTAATCCTTTTTTCAGGTAGGCACCGACAAAAAGGGTGCACTTTTAAGATAATACGTTTGTTTTTCTTCTCATATACAAAAAAAATTCCAATTCATCTTCAATCTTATCGATCACCAGAATAGCGGCTTCCGCTTTACCGGTACCGTGACATACCGGACACAGTTCGGTCGTATCCACAGTCATAGCGGGCGTACCCGTTGGCGGGTAATTTGCATCAACCCGAATTTACTCAATGGCAGGATCGTATGCTTTGCCCGGTCGATTTCCATACATTCCTTCATTTTATCGAACAATTTCTGGCGATTTTCCGCCTTTTGCATATCGATATAATCGATAACGATAATCCCCCCCATATCCCTCAACTGCAATTGCCGAGCCACTTCTTCGGCTGCTGCCAGATTGACTTCAAGGGCATTCGTTTCCTGATCGTCCCCCAGTTTGGTCCGGTTACCGCTATTCACATCGATGACATGCAATGCCTCGGTATGTTCTATAATCAGGTATGCCCCGTTCTTAAACGAAACCGTTTTTCCGAATGAAGATTTTATTTGCTTATCCATCCACCAAAATGGTCTAAAATCGGTATCTCAGGAGAAACATATTTGACAATATCCTGCTTTTCCGGAGCAATAGTAGTCAGAAAATGCCGGATTTCTTTACTCAGCGTGATATCGTTGACATATACATTTTCGAAAGAGGGATTCAGGATATCCCGGAGTATGGCACTGGTACGATCGATCTCTCCTAAAATCAATTTCGGAGGTTCTATCTCCCGGATGTGTTTAAAAGCCATTTCGAAACGTTCGACCAATTCTTTGAGCTCACTATCGAAAACAGCTACTTTCTTTCCTTCGGCGACAGTCCGGACGATCACGCCATAATTCTTCGGTTTGATACTTTCGATCAAACGTTTTCAGTCTTTTCCGTTCTTCCGGAGATTTTATTTTTGGGAAACCGACACTTTATCGGCAAAAAGGCATCAATACCAGATTCCGTCCTGCAATACTCAGTTCGGAAGTCAAGCGGGGTCCTTTGGTAGAAATCGGTTCTTTGGCCACCTGAACGGCCACCCATTATCCGACTGTCAGAATATCGGCAATTTTCCCATTTTTGGGAATTTCCGGTTCCAGTTTCAACTTCGATACCGGCATTCCTTTTCTAGCTATACATTGTTTGATATAGCTATCCAGCGAATGAAACTGGGGACTCAAATCCAGATAATGTAAAAAAGCATCCTTTTCATACCCATTACATTCACGAAAGCAGCATTCAATCCCGGCATGATTTTTCTTCACTTTTCCGAGATAAATATCCCCTGACAGCAAATTGCATACTGGTCTTTTCCTTTGTCAATTCGATCAGTTTCTTTTCTCTCAACAGGGCAATGACAATTTCATCTGCTTTGACGTCAATAACTAACTCACTACTCACAACTTTTATCTATTTAAGATACCGTATTACATTATCTTTTAACCAAATAAACCCTAAAGACGTGTGCCTTTAGGTTTATATCTTTACTCACAAACGCGAAGAATTTTACTTCTTCTTATGACGATTCTTTCTCAGTCTTTTTTTTCCGTTTGTGGGTAGCCATCTTATGTCTTTTTTCCTTTTCTTACCGCTTGGCATAAATTCCTCCTTTCTTATTTTTTAACATTACCCTTTACGTCGTTAACAAAACTCTTGGATGGTTTGAATGAAGGAATAAAATGTTCCGGAATTTTGATAGTTACGTTTTTTAGAAATATTACGGGCTGTTTTTTCAGCTCTCTTCTTCACAACGAAACTACCGAAACCTCTTAAATACACGTTTTTACCCTCAACAACGGAATTTTTTAATTGACTCCATAAAAGCCTCCACAGTTGCTTGCACAGCTACTTTCTCAATCCCGGTCGTTCTCGAAATTTCGTTAACAATATCCGCTTTTGTCATTTTCTTTAAATATTTAATATTCAATAATTTATTTCTTCTCGTTCAAATTTCCAGTCTGCAAAATATAAAGCTTTTCTATTAAGAATAAAAAAACGGGATGATTTTTTGTCATTTTTTCTGAATCAGATTTTTTTCCTTAATTTCGCTTTTCTGAAAAAAAAAAAATCATGCAGACGATGTATCCCATGTCCGTTTTTTTTTTTCGTAACTTGTGTAAAATTTCAGTTAAGAAATTTACACGTGTATATGGGCTTCGAACAATGATTCACTCATTATCTGCTTCAATTATTTAAATAATTTAATTAGGACGCATTATGGTAAATAAGGTAATTTTAATTGGAAATGTAGGTGCTGATCCGGAAGTCAGATACCTGGAAGGCGGGGTAGCGGTTGCCAATCTCCGTCTGGCAACTACGGAAAGATATAAAAACAAAAACGGCGAAAACATCGATCAGACCGAGTGGCATAACATCGTATTATGGAGAGGATTGGCTGAAATCGTCGAAAAGTATGTCAAAAAAAGGAATGCGTCTTTATATCGAAGGACGGATTCGTACCCGTTTCCTGGGACGACCAGAATGGAGTAAAAAGATATACGACCGAAATTTATGCCGATAATATGCAAATGTTATCTTCCAGACAAGACGGTGAGGCCACAGGAAATGCTCCCAGATCTTATACGCCGTCGGTTTCAAGTAGCACTTCAACGACCGCTACTCCTCCGATGAATACACCGGACGATAACGACGATCTGCCATTTTAAGGCTGAAAGGCGATAAGCTATAGGCTATAAGCGAAAAAGCGAAAGGTGAAAAGCTATAAAAATAAAGTTTTTCAATTATCTTTTGTCCCAGTATAGCCTGGAGTTTTAATCTTAAAGCTCTGGCTTTTCAAACTCATAGCAATCAGCTTTTAGCTTATAGCTTATAGCCTTTAGCTTAATTTGTTTAACTAATTCATTTCATTTTGGAAACAGACGCTTATGACGCGGCACAAAGTATATTCCGCGGAACTTTCGATCTTGCAGACATTGTTTTTCTGATTATTCTTCTATTCCTTCTGTTATGTTCAGCATTAGCTTCTGCCTCAGAAGTAGCCTATTTCTCTCTATCTCCCGGAGAATTAGAAAAATTGAAAGAAAAAGGTTACGATAAAGTAGCCAATCTTCACCAAAAGCCGAATCTATTACTATCGACCATTCTGATTACTAATAATTTCGTAAATGTAGGTATAGTCATTCTATCGACTTATCTGGTTAATTCTTTATTCGATTTTTCGGGTAATCCTGTGTTGGGATTTATCATTCAGGTGATAGGGGTCACTTTCATCATCCTTTTATTCGGTGAGATTATACCCAAATTATACGCTAATCGCTCACAGGTAAAAATGGCCATTTTTATGGCAGGTCCTTTGACTTTCCTCACTTATCTTTTCCGTCCTTTATCGACCTTATTGATCCGGTCAACTTCCCTTATCAGCAAACGAATGGCCAAAAAAAGACGGCTTATCCATGGATCAGTTATCCAAAGCCCTGGAATTGACCGAAGATGCAGAAATCAAACGACGAAAAAGATATTTTAGAGGGAATCGTACGGTTCAGCAATATCGCTGCCATCGATATCATCCGTCCCCGCATCAACATTATAGCCCTGGATATCGAAGATAGTTTCGAAGTAGTCAAAAATGTGGTAATCGAACACGGGTATTCCCGCTTGCCGGTATATCGTGAAAATCTGGACACCATCGAAGGTATTTTTGTACGTCAAAGACTTGCTTGCCCATCTGAAAGAGCCTCAGAATTTCGCATGGCAATCGTTGATCCGTCCGGCCTATTTCGTACCGGAGACCAAAAAATCAATGATTTGCTGGAAGAATTCCAGGTAAAAAAGGTCCATATGGCCATCATCGTCGACGAATACGGAGGAACTTCCGGGATCGTAACCATGGAAGATATTCTGGAAGAAATTGTCGGAGAAATCAACGATGAATATGATGAAAAAAGAAGAAACCTATACGAAATTATCCAACAACACCTATATTTTCGAAGCCTGTACTCTATTAAATGATTTTATTAAAATCGTAGATGCAGATCCGGATAGTTTCAAAGATATCGAAGGAGAAGCCGATACCCTGGCCGGTTTGATTCTGGAAATCAAGGGAGAATTGCCCGGAAAGAACGACGTAATCACTTATCAAAGCCATAAATTCACAATTTTGGAAGTCGATAACCGCCGAATAAAAAAAATCAAATACGAAAAAAATTGATACAGGTTTACTGAAAAATAAATACCTCATGTGATGCTAAAAACAGCTTTTTATTCTATTCTTACTCCTGGCGTCGGGTTGCAAGGACCAATATACTCCCCAAGCCTTACGGATATTTCAGGATCGACTTTCCTGAAAAACAGTGGGTCGCTTCTCCCGACACTCTACCCTATTGTTTCGAGCAATCGGCACAGGCCATCTTGGAAGCCGATCCCGATAAGCAGGCAGAACCAGGGTGGATGAATCTTTCTTATCCGCAATACAACGCCAAACTCCATCTCTCCTATAAAGAGAGGGGATATTCAGTAAATGTCCCTAAAAAGTAAGATGGCATATAAAGTTGATAGAGTATAATCACTTTATATGCCATTATTATTGCCCTTTTTCTGTGTTTTTTCACATAATCCTATCTTGTTAGACACGACGCTTCGGAAGAGGTCTGATGACCCCTTCTGGTTCTGTCGGTAAATTTATGTCATGCCGCTTTATCCGCCCGGTTCCTGATTTTATCTATCATCAGTATGGCATTTGCCGTATGTATTCCAAAAGAAAATCCATAGGATTTCCGTCTTCCTGTTCCGTGCCTTTATCCTTGAGAGTGAGTAATGCTGCTTCTGTGTGCCGAAGCTGCCTTCAAGTCGGGTGGCCCTTTCTTTTTGACAGTTCACTTCTGAGAACCTTTCTCAAGGATTCATCCCTGGCCGCCCTTCCCTTGCGTACAAAGGATGTGGATATTCCATATTTTGTACAGAACTTTCTGTTGGCATTATTGGCATATATGGAATCGGCAGCCACCGCATCTTACCCTCACATTCATGAGCTTCTGCTGCATGCGGATACAGTCCTTCAGGCGTATACCTTCGTTGAAAGCCTTGAACGAGAGGTGTTCGATGAACGATATGCCGTCTATCTGTATGTTGTTGACCTTCGCACCGAACTCGACGGACTTTGTTTCCTTGCCTCTTACAATGGGACGTACATAATGACGGTCAATGCTGACGATGCGGTCCCTGACCTTCCTGCCTTCAAACAACTCCTTTTCCTGTACAAGAACCTTTCTGATGATGGAAAGACGCTTCTGGTAATCCTGGGTATATCGGAGTGAGGTTCCATGTTCTCTATGGATTTCATCCCTCTGTATGAGGAGCTTTTCAAGGAGTCTGATCATACGACGCTTGAGCATCCTTGTCCTTGAAGCCTTCCTCTTTCTCTTCTTGCAGTAGGACAGATAGGACTTCGCCACATCCGCATACTTGTTGCGCGGACGCCTTATACCCAAATCTCTGCAATGAAAGGCAGATTTGCCTGTAGAGCCATTCCAGACTTTCCCAAAGGAGTTTCATATCCGTAGGAAAACGCATATGGCTCTCATAGCATGTGGCATCGGTCATACAGACGTGAAGGCTGTCAAGATAGGGTTTCCAGTGTGAAGCCAGCACTTCCTGGAGGGAATCAATATCAAGACGGGACGCTATCTCATTGCGGATAGCACTGACTATCTTGTAGTTGGTTATGGGGAAGAACGGATTTATCATAATCCCGCAGAACATCTGGTAGTGTATGTTCCCGTTAAGATGTTCCACCAGCTGCCTGTCAGAGAATCCGGTGTATGCCTTCAGGACCATAAGGGCAATCTTCGCCGAAGGACTGAAGATGTTCCTGCGTCCCAGTCGCTGTTCCGACAGGCCCATGGTCTTTGCCATACGCTCAAACGGAAACACCGAATGAAGCCTGCCAAGCTCACTCTCATGAAAACTCTTGCGATATTTTTCTATAATATCAAATTCTGTAAAAAGCCCAAAGTTGGGTGAATTTCCGAAATATTTTGTATCTTAGCCATATCTTGGTTTAGGAATTTCCCCCACTTTGGATGCCAAACCTTAATTTCGGGGGAATACCTAAAGATACAAAAAAGCCAGCTAATTCGCAAAACTTTGTGTATGAATTAGTTGGCTAATTTTATACTATTTACTGAATCTCCCTAAAGAGATCAACAACGATACCGCCCTGAATCATTATCTCGAAGACTGTCATCATCTGGCCTATACGCATACGATAAAGGCCGAATCGATCAACGAAAAATATTTCAAGAATCGGGAAATTTTTCGGACTCATTTATTATATCGAAGGAAATACCGCTTCTTCCACTCAATTTTTCATCACCGATTCCACCCGTCATTTTCTGCGCGGAGCTTTATATTTCAACCAGCACCCCGATAAAGATTCTTTGGCTCCGGTCATCGATTATTTACGGAAGACATCGTCACTCTGATGGAAACACTCCGCTTTAAAAAAACAAATGAAAAAACTTCTATTTCCCGGCCGTATAGGGAACCGGTACTTCCAGTATACGACACAACATCGGTAACAAAGCGGTCATTTGACACTCCTGAGGTAAGTCCTGAGGTACCCCAGCCCCATACAGATAAAGCGGAACCCGGTTTCTCTTGCTATAGCGCGCATAATTGTCTTCCCGTTCCTTTAGGGGTTGGAATCCAGGTCGGTACCAGGGAATACAAAATATCTCCGCTCCGTTTCTGAGAAAAAGCATTCTGAAACAAGACTTCCTTACCTGCCGACGACGCATTATGAGTCAAGGAATAAGCAGTCAGTACATGTCCGACCCCTCGAATTCGATCATAAAATCAGCGATCTTATCCTGCATCTCTTTCAAAGAAATTTTTTTTCTGTTCGATCAACTGACGATCCAGGTAAATTTGTTCGGCATCATAATCCAAAATCCATTCCCCTTCTCCATATACCAGGTTCAAGAAAGACTTCAATAAGGCAACGCGCTTTAAAAAAAATACTGAAATATCCGGAGGTCAATCTCATCTTGGCCAATTCTTCCGGCAACAATTCACGGGCTTCGGAAAAAGTTAGAAAAACGGTATAATTTCCTTTTCCCACCCGGCTATCCAATTCATTCAAAAAGCTTTTCGACATCCCGGTCCAATCGCATCACGACATCCTGAAATTCGCGGGAATATACGCCATAATCCCGGTTCATATAGTCCAGACAGGAAAAATTCAGTGCCAGTAAATCAGCATCGTTATCATGCCCGAGTTGCTCCGTCTTGAGTAATTCAAGCGCTAAATCCGTCACCAGGGTATTAGCATAAGGAGTAGCTTTTTAAAATCCGATAGGTATCGAATTTCCGTTTCGCCTGTGCCAAATCGTAATAAAAATTATTTCCCCAAACCGATCTTGTTCTTCAAACGCAGGGAGGTTGCATTACCATCCTCATCCCCCAAAGCCATCCACCCCCGGCGAATAAAAAAATCGCTTTCCATTTTGGCATTATAAGCCTGCAGCCACCCCGGCAACGAATCGGCATAATAATCGGAAGAGATCCATTTACCTGACTCTTCACTCAACCAAATAGCCATATTCGCACAGCTTCCTCCACTCAGAACCGCCTCTTCCCCATTGACAGCAACACTATATACTTTCGAAAAACATTATTCATCTTCATAGCACATCCGAGTGTCAAGGCTTGTAAGCCTTCAGGACTAAGCCCTTTGACTCCATCTTCCCCAACATCAGGCAGTTATCCGAGATCACATTATTCTGCCGCTTTCCTCTCAAACGATCGTACCAATCGTGAGCGATCACCCCATGTTCGGATGGCAATAAACCCGTATAAATCGTTGCCTGATCCACTCCGGTCTGCGAATACAGATACCGGTAATCGGCCATCATCATCTCTACCTTGCCCACAAATTCTCTTCAAGCCTCCTTCTGCCAAATCGTTCTTATAAATAGTTACCCACTCCGGATAAAAATTACTGACTGTAAAATCCCTACGATCAATTTCGTCTTATTCTCAGCAGCCATCGATACCATTCCCTGCAGTATCAACAAAAATCCCAGTATCCCCTTTTTCATTTATTTTCAAATTAGATATCACAACCCTTGATCGTACAAAGGTATAAAAACAACCTTAAAATAGTATGTCGTTCCATGAAATCCTATCAAAAACAGAATTGAAACAATTTTTCTTATTATCAACTATGTTTTAAAAGAAAAAAGATCGAATAAATAATAATTTACAACTTTAAATTAGCGCTATCCCATTTTGTTTATTATATTTACGGCATCAAACCGAATTTTGCAGAACAATGACAGAACAGAGATTTCAACTGGCAGAAAAATTACGAACCTATATTTCGAAATACGGAATTAATGATTTCAACGAAGAACACTTGCAAAAAGGTGGGCCTGACCTTAGAAGAACTGAAAGAAAATTTCACCGACCGCAAAGACATTGTCAAAGCCATACTGGAGCATGAACGGAGAATGTTTTGAAGAAATCTTCAATGAATACAATTTCGAAGGGTGGAACGCTATCGATATTATGTTGATCGTCAGTGATGAAATCAACAACCGTTTTTTTCAATGTATCTCCTTCGTTCACCATTATGTTATCGAAAGCTTTCCCGGATATTTTCGAAGAACATATGCAAATGCGTTCGGATTTTATCTATGAGAAGATTAAAATCAATATCGAGAAAGGCATGGAACAAGGCATGTATAAGAAGGATATTTCAAGTGAAATGATCGCCCGGATGTATATCGCCAAACTAAACGATATTCATAATCCGGATATTTACCCTCCGGAAGGATTTTACTTTTTGCAACGATATTCAATAATTTGATAGACGGAGTCATCAAAAACATTACCAACGAAGAAGGAAGAAGATATTACAAACAACGCAAACAATTGTATAGTATTCTGAACTTCAGATAATCCCATTTTACTAATCAATACCTAAATGCAATGAAATACCAGATCGATGATATAGACAGAAAAATTCTATCCTATCTTGTAAAAAATGCCAGAGTACCTTTTTGGAGATTGCCCGTGAATGCGGTATATCCGGCGCAGCTATTCACCAAAGAGGGAAAAAAATGGAAGATGCCAGCATCATCGAAGGTTCACGATTCATTGTAAAGCCACGCGCACTGGGATTCAAGATTTGTGCTTTCATCGGGGTCATTCTGGATAATGCTTCCCAATATAAAAAAGTTGTCAAAGAAATAGAAAAGATCCCCGAAGTAATCGAATGCCATTTCATCACCGGTCACTACTCCTTTTTCCTGAAAATCCGGTGTAACAGCCACCAGCATCTGATGGATATCCTGATCAATACTCTGCAAAATATTCCCGGTATTGCTAAAACCGAATCTTTCATCTCCCTGGATCAGCTCATCGAAAAACAGGTGGATATTTGTACGGAGGAACAATAAAGGCGAAAAGGCTTAAAAGCTAAAGGCTAAAAGCGAGAAGCGAGAAGCTGAAAAAAGATAAAAAGCAAAGAAGCTAAAGGTTACCTTCTCGCCTTTAGCTTCTAGCTTTTAGCCTCTTCTAGCTTTTTTAGCTTTTAGCCTCTAGCTTTTTAGCCTCTAGCTTTTAGCCTCTAGCTTTTTAGCCTCTAGCTTTTAGCCTCTAGCTTTTAGCCTCTAGCTTTTTAGCCTCTAGCTTTTTTAGCCTCTAGCTTTTAGCCTCTAGCTTTTAGCCTCTAGCTTTTAGCCTCTAGCTTTTTAGCCTCTAGCTTTTAGCCTCTAGCTTTTAGCTTCTAGCTTTTTACTTTTTACCTTCAGCTTATCGTTTTCCTTATCGCAGTCGACATAAAGGGTCCCCCCTTCGGGAAGGTCGCCTTTGATGATCACTTCGGCTAATTCATCTTCCAGGTATTTCTGGATAGCCCGTTTCAACGGACGTGCTCCATATTGAGGATCATACCCTTTCTCGGTCAGGAATTCTTTTGCAGCATCCGAAACCTGGATGTGGTATCCCAATTCACGTACCCGCTTGAGCAGTCCTTTCAGTTCTATATCTATGATCTTATGGATATCTTCCTTACTCAAAGGATTGAAGACGATCACATCATCGATACGATTCAGAAATTCAGGAGAAAAGGCACTCTTCAACGCTTTCTGCACGACACTCTTGGCATAATCGTTGTCATTCGTCTTATCGGCAGCCATAAATCCGATACCACGGCCGAAATCTTTCAATTGCCGGGTACCAATATTGGAAGTCATGATCAAGATCGTATTTTTAAAATCGACGCGCCGCCCCAAACTATCGGTCAACTGGCCGTCATCCAGCAACTGCAGGAGGATGTTGAATACATCCGGATGGGCTTTTTCTCAATCTCGTCCAACAATACGATAGAGTAAGGTTTACGACGCACTTTCTCTGTCAACTGTCCGCCTTCTTCGTATCCTACGTATCCCGGAGGTGCACCAACAAACCGGAGAAACGGTAAACTTCTCCATATATTCACTCATATCGATCCGGATCAGCGAATCAGGCGTATCGAACAGATATTGTGACAATACTTTGGCCAATTGAGTTTTTTCCGACACCGGTAGGCCCCAGGAAAATGAACGATCCGATCGGTCGGTTGGGGTCTTTCAATCCGGCCCGGTTCCGGTGTATCGCTTTAACGATCTTTTCAATCGCTTCCTGTTGTCCGACGACACTATCCGCCAATTCTTCACGCATCTGCAACAATTTCATACCCTCGGTCTTAGCGATCCGTTTTACGGGTACTCCGGTCATCATTGCCACTACTTCGGCCACACTCTCTTCATCGACCACCACCCGGTTTTCTTTCAATTCTTTCTGCCAGTTGTCTTTTTCCTGCTCGAGCTGGGCCAGCAATTGGCGTTCTTTATCCCGAAAAGCAGCTGCAACCTCGAAATTCTGTTGTTTGACCGCTTCTTTCTTCTTATTCTTGATTTCTTCCACCGATCTTTCCAACTCTTCGATAACCTGAGGCACATGGATATTGGCGATATGTACCCGTGAACCGGCCTCATCCATCGCATCGATCGCTTTGTCAGGCAACGCCCGGTCGGAAATATAACGCGTCGTCAGCTTGACACAGGCCTTGATCGCCTCATCGGTATAACGGACGTTGTGATGATCCTCGTAGCGGGATTTGATATTGTTCAGGATTTCGACCGTTTCATCGAAAGAAGTCGGTTCGACCAATACTTTCTGGAAGCGTCTTTCCAAAGCACCGTCTTTTTCTCGATATTCTGCCGGTATTCGTCGAGGGTCGTCGCCCCGATACACTGAATCTCCCCTCTCGACAGCGCAGGTTTCAGCATATTTGCCGCATCCAGGCTACCTCCCGACCCTCCGGCTCCTACAATGGTATGAATCTCGTCGATAAAAAAAGGATAATATTTTTGTTTTTAGCCAATTCGTTCAGAATGGCTTTCATCCGCTCTTCAAATTGTCCTCGGTATTTCGTACCTGCAACAATAGACGCGATATCCAAAGCTACTACCCGCTTATCGAACAATACCCGTGACACTTTTTTCCGGATGATACGGATCGCCAACCCTTCGGCAATAGCCGATTTACCGACCCCGGTTCTCCGATCAACACCGGATTATTTTTCTTCCTCCGGCTCAGAATTTGGGCCAATCGTTCGATTTCCCGGTCTCTCCCTACGATCGGATCGAGGGTACCTTCTTCGGCAGCTTTCGTGATATCTATACCGAAATTATCCAATACCGGGGTATCCGATTTAGCAGGCCCGTTCTGACGATAGGGATTGTACATCGATTCTTCGTCACCTGCATCCTCGTCTTCATCGGATTCTTCTCCATAATCGGATTGCATACGGGTTTTCTCCTTCAGCAGTTGTTCTTTAAACTTCTCGTAATCTACTCCCATAGAATTAAACAATTTTGTGACAAACCCTGCCTGATTTCTCAACATGGCCAACATCAGATGTTCCGACTCTACTTCCTCATCCCCCAGCTTCCAGGCCTCCTCGATGACCCGTTTAACAATACTGTTGGCAGCCAGGGGTAAGATCCAGCTCATCGGGCATCTCTTCACTCTTATCCCTTTGCTTATTCAGTTTCTGTTCGATTTTTGCTTTCACCTCATAAAAATCCACTCCCAAAGCGATCAGAACATCGATAGCCCTGGCCTGATCCATCCGCAACATCCCCAGAAACAAATGTTCGGGTGAAACCTTCGTATTCCCCAAACGCTTTGCCTCTTCACAAGCTAAGTCTATTATTTCTTTTCAATTTTTTTGTTATCGTTTTTTGTCATATCCTCGTTTATTACTTCGTTGATGCAGCAGGGTATTCCCTATTATTTCAGTAATTCGTAAAATTCTTCTTCAGAAATAATCCGGGTACCCAATTTTTTCTGCCTTTTTCAATTTACTACCGGCATTTTCGCCAGCCAACAAATAGGCGGTCTTGGCTGAAACAGAATCGCTGACCTTTCCCCCTGCATTCAAAATCAACTCTTTGAAGTATTCGCGGGGCCGGGTCAGTGTACCGGTAATCACAAATGTTTGCCCTGTCAGGCTATCGTTTCCTGTTTCCGTTTCTCCTATTTCTGCTTCTACGCCATAATCGATCAGACGTTTCACCAATTGTCTGTTTTCTTCTTTACCAAAATAGCGCAAAATACTATTAGCCATCTGTTCACCGATATCTTCTACTTCGGTCAATTGCTCAAAATCGGCTTCCATCAGCCTGGTCAGTTCCCGGAAACTTTTAGCCAGATTACGGGAGGCAGTCTCTCCGATATACCGGATTCCCAAAGCATTCAATAAAGCGGGAAAACCGGCCGTTTTCGATTTTTCGATACCGGCGATTAAATTATCTACCGATTTCTCCTGCATCCGATAAACGGATAAAGTATTCAATTTCCGTACCAATTTTTCATTAGAACGGAAAAAACGGACAATGCTATCGGCTTCATCTGCATCGATCCCTCAACAGCCCGGATTTCAGCAGCAGAAGCCACAGATAATTCATAAATATAATCGAAGCGGGCTGCCAATAAGTCAGCTTTATGCCAATTTATCCCCGGAATATTCAATGCATAGACGACATAATCCAAAGGAATATTTTCAACGGCACCTGCTTCTTTCAAGCGTTCTACGGTCTGATTAAAAGGAGTACGAAAGTAATCCAATATCCGGTTTACCGTCGTTTCATCGCCTATCACCGCTGAAAGCTCTTGTTTCGAAGCAGCGGCATAAGCTTTCCAGGCTACCGAAATGACCAGCCAACGTCTCTGCATTTCGGGAAGAAATATTCTTTATTCCGATTTCAAATCCATAAATCACTTTTGCTAAAGGGATACTGGTCATTTCGAAACTCTCGGGGTAAACAATTTTTTCGAGTCCGATCAATTCCTCTCGCTTTGCCGGTAATCCATAAATATCGGCCACATCCCGGATCAGCCTTTTACCCAGTAATAACTCGATCGTTTCTTCTCCCATCCCTCTATATTCATCGCCTTTTACGGCTAACGAAATGTTCGATTTTTCCGGCTATCTGAGGTGGACAATGGTCTTCATTCGGGCAATAATGATTGGCTTCACCTTCTATCCGTATCAATTTTGTTCCGCATTCGGGACAACACGTAATGAATTCGACAGCTGCGGCTCCTTCCCTGCGTTTAGCCCGGTCTACCCCCACAATCTTCGGAATAATTTCTCCCCTTTCTCCACATACACCGTATCATGTTCGTGTAAATCCAGGGAAGAGATGATATCTGCATTATGCAGGGAAGCCCTTTTCACCGTAGTGCCGGCAATATGCACCGGTTCCAGATTGGCTACCGGCGTGACGGCACCTGTCCGCCCTACCTGATAAACCACATCGATCAGGGGCGTCTCCACCTGTTCGGCCTTAAACTTATAAGCAATGGCCCAACGGGAGATTTTGCCGTATATCCCAGCAAATGCTGCATCCCGATATCATTGACTTTGATCACAATCCCATCGATCGGAACCGGCAAACCCGTCCTTTCTTTATCCCATTTTGTGATAAAGGCCCAAACTTCTTCAAACGAATCGGCCAAGTGAATGTAAGGAGGCATATGGAAGCCCCATTCTTTAGCTTTCATCAAGTTTCCGTAATGGGTTTCCGCCGGAGTCACTTCGCCGGGAATATAGTAAAAAAAAAACAATCAAATGCCGTTTCGCTACCAGCGAAGAATTCTGTAATTTCAAGGTTCCAGCAGCAGCATTCCGGGGATTGGCGAACAAAGGTTCTCCGGCCTCTGCTTTTTCCTGGTTCAAGCGATTGAATACCGAAAAAGGCATCAGAATCTCCCCCGGATCTCGAATTCGGGCGGATAATCCCCTCTCAACTTCAAAGGGTACAGTGCGAATCGTCCTGACATTAGCCGTGACATCGTCTCCCTTCACGCCGTCTCCCCGGGTAACCGCCTGAGTGAGCTCACCGTTCACATAAGTCAGACTAATCGAAGTCCCGTCGTATTTCAACTCACAAACATACTGCACCCGGTCACCGACCACTTTCCGCACCCGCTGATCGAAATCCCGCAATTCTTCTTCGCTATATGTATTTCCCAAAGAAAGCATCGGATATTTATGAGCGACCTGAGTAAATTCCTGATTGATATCCCTCCCTACCCGTTGGGTCGGGGAATTGGGATCGTACATCTCCGGATACTTTTCTTCCAGTTTTTCCAAATCGTGCATCAACCCGTCGAACTCCCGGTCTGAAATCTCCGGTGCATTTTCGATATAATATTTATAATTATGATATTCAAGCGCTTTCCGCAACTCCAAAATCCGATCTTTCTCTGTTTGCATATCTCTTGTTTTATCCTTTACAAAGGTAAGGAAAATTTTGGCGTACCTCTTTCAAACTTAAATGTAAAAACGCAAAATTTGCAAACGCAAGCCGGTGTTAAAATAAAAAAGGCAATCAGGCTTATTTCTAAAATTTATAATTTAATTTAGATGCTCTAAAAAAAAATAGGTGATATATGAAGAAAGTTCTGTTTTTTATTCTACTTCTCTGGTGCCCGTTTTCAATCGTTTCGGCACAATTCGTCAATTTCGGTCAGGGATAGGCCTTCCCTGCGCTGGAAGCAAATCAAAACCGACGATTTTCAAATTATATACCCGGATTTTTTCGAAGAAAACGCCCAAAAAGCAGCTTCTATTTTCAGTCTTTTATACCACCATGCCAACACACTGCAATTACACCCTAAAAAAAGATATCCATCATCATGCATGCCGACGGAGGTGTTTCCAATGGGAATGTAGCCCTGGCACCCCGGAAGAGTGAACTTTACACCATGCCTTCCCAAGATCCCACGGATGATTGGCTGGAACATTTGTGTGTACACGAATTCCGGCATGTCGTGCAGCTCGACAAGGTAAACCAGGGACTTACCAAAGACCTGTATTATCTCTTCGGTGAGATTTTTTCCTATTGCAGTAGTCGGTGTATATGTACCGATGTGGTTTATGGAAGGAGATGCCGTATGTTTTGAAACTGCTGTCGGCCATCTCGGCCGAGGACGTTCCCCCGGAATTTCTGAACGAAATGAAAGCCCAAATCCTGGAAAAAGGGATTTACAATTATTCGAAAGCCGTACTGGGTTCAAACAAAGATTTCGTGCCCAATCGTTACACTATGGGGTACTTCATGACCGCCAACTCCCGGGTCAATTACGGTTCGGATATCTGGGCAAAAGCGCTGGAACGCACCGGAAGACGCCCTTACGGCATTACTCCCTTCGCCACCAGCCTGAAGCTTTCCATGCAGGGCAAGCGGGACAGTCTCTGGCGGGACAGTACATTCCGTTCTCTGTTTATCGATCCCGACAGTGTCCGCCAGGCCAATACCTACCGGGATGCCAAGCGTACCCTTTACCGGGATAATTTTTCCGAATTGCAACAGCGCTGGATGCGGGAGGCCTCTCTCGTATCGTCTCCATTCGATACACTTCCCACCCACAACAAGTATTACACGAAATTACTACAATCCCACCCCGATTTCTTCCGGCAAAGTGATTGCTTATAAAAAAAGGGCTGCAACAAACGGGAGCTTTCGTTCTCTTGCACAATCAGAACGAAAAACTCCTCCGGCGTACAGGGATTCTGGACGACTATAAATTTGCCTTCAACAACGACCAAATAGTCTGGAGCGAATATTACAATCACATCCGTTGGGATCAGGGCGGACGTATGCGTTTAAGCAGTTACGACCTGAATACCGGTAAATACAAACGCTATAAAAGCCGGAACAACCGTTTTTCTCCTTTCGCGATGGGCCAGGAGTGGGGCTGTGTAGAAGTGGACCATTGCAACCGATCTTATCTGGTCTTGCTCGACTCGACTTTGAGCCGGGAAACCGGGCGTATTCCGGCAGAAGCGAACGAACTATTCATCCATCCGTCTTACCACGAGGGTAAAATCACCACAGTCGTCCAATCGCCCCGAGGCTTGAGTCTGGTATCGATCGATCCGGTCACTCACCGGCGACATACCGTCTGTCCTGCGATCTATTACGAACTGGACCACCCGGTTGCCGGAGACAGTCTATTGATCTACAGAGCTTCTTACAACGGTAACAATGCTTTCTACCGTTGGACCGCACAAGGTCCGGTGAATGTGCTGAACAGTAAGTACGGGCTACAGTTCCCCACCCTCAGTGCGGATAAAAAACAGTTGTATTTTTCTTTCTACACAGGAGACGGCTATAAACCCGGGCATATCGACCTGGCCGGATTACAGGAACAGCCGACGGTCTATCAGCAATTCCGGTTAGCCGACTCGATGAAACAGGAAGAAAAATGGCATTCTGCTTTCCAATACGATTCTATCTATCCTTCCCGGAAATACAATAAATTCACCCACCTTGTCAATATCCACAGCTGGGGACCGGTAGAAGCCGATCTGAACGATATGGACGTCGACTTCGGTGCGGTAGTTTACTCTCAGAATAAGTTGAGCACCTTATCCTTTACTGCCGGTTATATCTTAAAATCGGGTTATGACCACGGGGCCTGGATGCTGAATGCCAGCTACAAAGGCTGGTGGCCGGTATTCGATTTCGACCTGTATAGCGGGAGATACGATTACGAATCTTTCAACGAAGGTTTTTTCCTGCCTACCCGGCAAAAAGAAACTTTTTATGCACAATATAAAGCCTGGCGTTCTTCGGCTGAGGTTACGGTCCGGTTTCCTTTTACCCTGTCTGCCCGCCAATATAACCGGACCTTACAACCTTATGTCCGTTACCGGTTTGTCGGATTACACCATGAAAAATTAAATAAACTCTACACCTGTAAAATAGCAGAAGCGAACACTATATGGATTACACAAGTCGATCCGAACTTTTACCAGGTGAACGAGCCTTCCCGGTTTTATCAATTGCTGGAATACGGACTTTATTTTACCAATCAAACCCGTATGACTACCCAGGAGATCAATCCCGCTGGGGCCAAACTTTCAGTGCAGGTTACACTCACAGCCCTCTGGAACATATAGACCTGGGCTATCAATGGTGGGGGAGACGGACGCCTGTATTTTCCGGGCTTCACCACCAATCATTCCCTGTCGCTGTACGGAGGCTTCCAGCATATGTCGCACAAAGAGCGGAATTATAGCAATAAAATTCTTTACCCCAGAGGGATCACCCTACCTGGTTACGAAATAGCCAGCTTGCGTACCGGTTACCATATGCCGATCGCTTTCCCGGATCTGCCCCTGAGTTCATTGCTCTATCTCAAAACTATAAATGCCGCCGTATTCTACGATTGGGGAGCAGCCGCAACAAATTCGGCAAAGCGACTTACTCTTCCTATGGAATAGAATTGACCACGGACACCCACTTCTTCCGGTTAACCTATCCGATCCGTCTCGGTATCCGCACCGGCTACGAAACACAACATAAAAAAGATGTTCGCCGACCTGATTTTCTCTATCGGACTGAGTATTTAAGATAGATGACAGGTGTCATCTATCATCTTTTAATGGCAAGGTATATACAAAGAGTCGGACCGGGGGATAATCAATACTTCGGACCGGGCGTGTTTACGGTAAAGCCGGACAGTATAGGGATAGTAAAAAAGGGAAATAAGCGGAACGGACGCATCATCAGGGTTATCCCCGGAGAAAGATCCTGCAAAACCTTTATCAGGCTTTTTTCAAAACTTTTTTCTCTTCATTCACCACCTCGTAGCGGGCTTCGGAATGCTTTAAGATACGCTCCATAAATGCTAAATTATTGCGGACCATGGCCGCAATATGCTCATCTTTTTCCCAGGGAACGATGATTTCGATCCGACACCCGGGATGATGCCGCTGCAGGAAATTAGCCCAAATCCCTTTTTCTTTATTTTCCTTCAAATAACCTACCGGAATTTTCAGCTGCTGAAAAGTATCGGCAGAAAAATGATCCTGCAAAACAAGTACCGGTTTATTCAAAGCATACACGTACTTCATCAACCGATAAAAAGAATATGATTTCCGCTTCAACAAACAAAGAACACTATCCTCTCCCATGCAGGCTGAAAGCAGTTTTCCGCTACCGGGTATTTTTTCACATCTATACCGCCATCCATATAACCGCCCGATGTTTTCAGCACATTCACGGATTTCTTCTATCTCCTGTTTATAAAAAGCTACAATTTCGTATTTCATCATCTGGATTTATCTAAAGTACCCTTATTCCCCCGACCGTCCCTCGTCCGATCAGGCCGGCTATCCCCATCGATACTAAGGATAAAATAAACACTTATAATTTATGGGACGACTGAGATCCCGGAAATATCCGGCCGCCAGTCTGGTTGTATAAAAGTTACTTTCGATAAGCATCGTCATCTCTTTATCCTCATATAAAGGAGTAATATCGATCATCCCATCCCCATCGATCCGATACATTTGGTCCGGAAAAACGTTATATCCCCTTTCACCACTTCTCCCCCGGCTTGAAATTCTCCTCTTACCAATTCTCCGTTATTCACTCCATAATAGAGATACACCTTTGCCCCGGCATCAGGTATTTCTACATCGGGCTGAGCTTCATTTATATAAAACACCTTTACCGTAAACCCTTTTTCTTCTACGACAGGTTCGACCTCGTCCTCATGCCCGGAAGAACATGCCTGAACAATCAGAAGCAAAAGAACAAACTATTATTGGCAGTACTACATTTCTTATCATACCTATGCGACAATATTTTTGAAGACACGAAAATACATAAACAAAAATCACAACAGGGTAAATATTTATTATCCATATCCCACCATCATTATATATATTGAGGATATATCAAAACTAAATTGAATGCTCGATAAAGTTACAGATTATAATGAATAAGCACAAAAGAGCCTTATCAAGCTTATTAAAGGATAATGACAAGGTTCTTTTTTTATTATAAACAAGAATAGACAATTTTCAGATTGTAAGTTCATAGCCATCAAATTTGAATTTTGATACACCCTCATACAATTTATAAAATTAGTTTTCTTTGGTGATATATACAATCTATACCACCCTGTATAATATTTAGAATTAAAAGTAGGTTCTGTATAATCAACAACTGCCTGCTCCCTAGGGTTTGTTCTTGGTTTATAATGATATCTAAATTCATCACTAATTACAACAGGGTCAGCAAAGTTAATAATAACTTCACCCAATTCATCCCCTCCAAGTGTTTTAGTTATAGTATTAGACACATTTAAAACTTCTTTTATTGTTGAACCAAATTTTACTCCAAATTTCACTTTCTCACCAAAACTTGCATCAAAACCAAAAATTAGTTGCAAATTCGATACTAGAACTTATTGAGTTCACTTCAGTTTCTTGTCCATCTACCTCTTCTATTGCAATCTTAATTGTTGCTCCATAATTTTCTAAATCCCATTCAAATAATGGTAAATCAAGGTCAACTCGCTTAGATTTCAAACCTACAAGTTTATAAACGGTATAACCAGGCATACCCGGACGAGAAATTACTTCTCTCTCTACTTCAGCCCTAAATAATTGATCAGGTTTTAATCGAAAAAAAGATTTATATTCAGTTCCTATAGTCGACTTACTACCAACGTAGGTTGTAACCTTAAATTCATATTCACCTTCAGTCCAAGTAATTATAGAACTATTTGCAGGTAAAAACTCCACCAATCGGAATACTACTTTTAGGATCCCCATCCTGATCTGCTATTTTTTCTATAAAATCCGAGAGCATCCCCCATCAGTTCAAATCCAACTAAAAAAAATTCTTTCATATTATAATCAAAAGGTCCTTTATCAGTAGTAGGAGTTATTCCATAATATATATAATCTCTTTGCCAACCAGTTGTATTTTTTATATATTTTATAAGCTTCGTAAGTTTTTCTTCATATTTGCAGGAAGATAATCCTCAGGATTATCGACCTTAGGTAAAGGAACAGGTCGATCAGGTCGATTTGCACGTGTCTTAGTATTAACCAAGTCTTTTTCCATGTAAATTATTAAAAAAATTTCATCAACAAATATAAGATTAGTCTCTTCTATATTTTCAGAAACAGTTTTACTTAAAATCTCCCCATTCCTTACAATTCGTTCATTCTCTTTTTACAACAACGACAGGGAAACCTGGTATAATATCTGCTGGAAAACTTCAGTTTCTCCGTTTCCGTAATAAATTTTCACATCATTATTGTCAGAAACTTTTACTGCAACAGCAGGTAATTCATCAATTGTATTCCAACTATGAACAGAAAAAAAAAAAGAATTTTCAGGGAGAGTTGGTACAAATAAAGTTAAAAGTCGGCAGTTGCTTATGAATACATTTCAATTCATCTGAGGTTAAATATTTTTCTAAATATTCCTCTAAAGTAACTCCATTTTTCAATTGTTTGTCTTTAATCAAACAATAAAGAACATCATAATCAAAAAATCAATTTGCTTCAACGCTTCTTCTTTTATTAAAGAACGTACTTCTTCGTTTTGGCCCAATACTTTCACCAAAGCAGAAACTAAACTTTTGTTTCAAAATCAAATTGCTTTCGCTTTGTTCCAAAAGTTGCAGACACAACATCTTTATCAATATCATTTAACGACTCATTACAAGAAGCGACTGATAAATATACTAAAAAACTAATACAAAATTCTTCATCATCTAAAAATTAAATAAAAAAATTCTTACATCTATAAATTCAATTCATAACAATGAAACTTTAATCATTTCAAATGTACTTTCTTTCGATTTTCATTTATAGTTTGATTCCTCCTTTCTTTTACTACAATTTTGTAAAACCGAAACCAAATACATATTCAAATTAACTCTATAAAATTAAATATAAAAAATTAATTTCAAAATATTTAAAACAATATTTAGGTAATCTTTACCGATAATTTTAAAACAAGTTGAATCAGCATATTATTCTGTCGATAACCCGAACTGCAGGTCTGTAAACCAGATAAGGCAAATCTGAATTCGTGTATAGACAAATCCATATTAAATCCAATGTAAAAACCCAATATATAAGCAGATCATTAGTCAAATAAATAAGTTTTAATCCAGTTTTTATTCGAATTCAAATTGTTTTTTATTTATTCCGACCCTATCGTTTAGCATGAGTATATACAAGGCTACTGATAAATATGTTTATTTATATCAATTTTAAATTATCGCTTCCCGCAGAGGAGGTATTGTTTTTGAAGATAATTTCACTAATTTAGATGCATATAAATTAACCAAGGTATGACACCGGACGACATTATAAAATTACTCGACGCCACGTGTATTTGGGGGCCCGTAAGCTTCACGATCCCATACAACAACATGCTTTTGCAGCAGATTTAATGAGCGATGTCTTGCGTCTGAATACGGAAGGATTGCTGTTGATAACGGGGATGGCCAATCCACAAGTCATTCGTACGGCAGAAATGGCGGATATTCCGTTTATTCTTTTTGTTCGTGACAAGCAGATCACGGCAGAAATGCAACAGCTGGCCGAGGAAAACGAAATCCTGCTGCTATTGCGTTGCCGTCAAAGTATGTTCAGGGTATGCGGAGAATTGTATAAAGCCGGGCTTCTTCCGGTGTATTAAGAAAACATATGGAATTCAATTTTAATCTGGAAGGAGGAAATTTTTCACGGGCAGGGGCCGCTTCCAGTGAGATAAAGAAAAATATTGAAACAGCTCAACGTCGATGCCCTTTTAATAAAACGTATCGTCGTTGCGCTTTATGAAGCGGAAGTCAATGTCGTCGCTCATGCTTATGAGGGAGTGATGAACGTCGTGCTGGACGGGAAATCTATCGTCGTCACCATCACCGATAAAGGGCCGGGTATCCCCGATATAGCGAAGGCTATGCAGGAAGGCTTCTCGACCGCTTCGCCCGAAGTCCGGGAAATGGGATTCGGTGCCGGGATGGGATTACCCAATATGAAAAAAAAATTGTGACCGGTTGAATATCGAATCTACCGTAAATGTCGGCACCAAAGTGACGATGACCACGTATCTGAGATAAGTCTTAAAATTACGAAAATGGGGAACGAGACATTTTTATCATGCATTGAAGATCAACAGTGAGGTTTGCACAGGATGTACGCACTGCATGAATGTATGTCCTACGGCAGCGATCCGCATAAAAAATACGGTAAAGCGACCATCAACGAAGCCGCTTGTACCGATTGCGGCATGTGCCTGAAGACCTGTCCCCGTCAAGCCATTTATGTGGAACAGGACGATTTCAATCAGATTTTCAAATTCTCTTACCGGATCATCTTGTTACCTTCGGTCTTTATCGGACAATTCCCGGAAGATATCAGCGAAGAACAGATATTTTCAGAGTTGCACAACCTGGGATTCCATTATGTCATGGAAGTGGATAAATCGACCGGTCTGCTGATGGAAGAGACAAAGCATTATCTTCAGCAGCATCCCCGGCAGCGTCCTTTTTATCTCCAGTTTCTGCCCGGCTGTCGTACGCTTGATCCAGGTACGTTTTCCTTCCCTGATCGGACATATTATCGTCCGCTTAAAGCAAGCCATGGATATTGCAGCCATCTATGTCAGGAAAAAATACATCGACAAAGGCATACCTGAAAAAAGAGATCGGTGTTTTTTATGTCACCCAGTGTGCCGCTAAAATCGCAGCCATCAAGTGTCCCGTCGGCGAAGAAAGTTCTCCTGTAGACGGGGTGATCAATATGGATTTTATCTATAACAAAATCCTCCTTTCGATCAACCGACATAAATCCCAGGTTCTCCCCGGGTACCGGAACAATACCATCTGACTCCGCAATCCATCCAATGGACCCTCTCGGGAGGAGAAGCTTCCAACTATCCGGGGCGTTGCCTGGCGATCGACGAAATCCATAATGTCATCGATATCCTCGAAAAACTGGAAAACGACGAACTGACAGATATCGACTTTCTGGAACTGAGGGCATGCGACCATTCCTGTGCCGGAGGGGCACTGGCGATCAACAACCGTTTTCTCACCATCGAAAGATTACAGAAACGGATGGAGAACTATATCAAATACAACTACATCTCTATCAATAAAATGCCCCGGTACAAGGATTTTCTGGTAAAACAAATGCAACTGAGCGGTGAAATTCCACCCCGGTCGATCGAAAAACTGGATGAAGACTTGTCGGTTGCTTTTCAGAAAATGGAAAAAATAACCCGCATTATGAAAGTTTTACCTCAGATAGACTGCGGGGCTTGCGGCACACCCTCCTGTCAGGCTTTGGCTCAGGATGTCGTGCAAGGAAAGGCCAAACTCAACCAATGTATATTCATGCAAAAAATCCTCACCCGGGAAGGGTTGCTTACCCCGGAAGAATCGATGGAATTATCGGCCAAAGTCTGGGGAATCGGAAAATTTGAAAAGAACGAAGAATAAAAATAAACGAGCAAAGCTATGACAGTCAGAGAATTGGCTACACAACTAAAATTAGAAGTCTGCTGTGGTGCGGCAGGCCTGGACAAAGAGATCAAAGGCGGCTATACCTCCGATCTACTGAGTGATGTGATGGGTAACGCCCGGGAAGGGAATATCTGGATTACGCTTCAGACACACAAAAATATCATGGCCATCGCTTCGCTGAAAGAACTGGCAGCCATTGTCCTGGTCAAAGGTTACCGACCGGAAGAAGATACCGTTTCGAAAGTGAGGCAGAAGGCATACCCATCTTAAGTACTTCCAGACAGACATTCGAAATGACAGGCGAGATTTACGAACTTCTCCAGAAAAAGGAGCAGTAAAATGGACATTCGGGCCGACCTCCATATTCATACCGTCCTTTTCCCCTTGCGGAGATCTGGAAATGAGTCCGGAGAATATTCTGCATTTCGCCCAAGTCCAAGGACTGAATATGATCGGAATCACTGATCACAACTCCACCCGCCAGGCACCGATAATCCGTGATTATGGGAAAACGAAAGGTATATTCGTCCTTACAGGTGCTGAAATCTGCAGTAAAGAAGAAGTGCATGCCCTGACTTTTTTCGAAACCGACGAACAGCTTACTATTTTTCAGCATTACCTGGATGTACATTTACCCGATATTCCGAACGACCCGGAAAAATTCGGCTTCCAGGTTGTCGTCGATCCGGAAGAACAGATCATTTACGAAGAACCCAAACTATTGATTTCTGCCTTGAACCAATCGCTGGAAGAAATTGCACATAAAGTCAGGCAACTCGACGGTATTTTCATTCCGGCCCATATCGACAAACCCTGTTTCAGTATTCTTTCACAATTAGGATTCGTCCCGCCGGATTTACGTTATGATGCCCTGGAGCTCAGTAGTCATACCTCTCCTTCGAAATTCCTGTCCGGCCATCCCGAACTGAAATCCGCCTCTTTCATCCAGTCCTCGGATGCCCACTATCCCGGGGACATCGGAAAAATATATACCCAACTGAAAATAGAAGATTTTTCCTTCAAAAACATCCGGCAATCTATCCGGAATTTAATTACGTAATTTCACTCCTGCAATCGTTGTAATTTTATGAATTTTAAATTAAATTTGAGGCCAGAAATAAATATTTAAAGTTTATTATCCCAATAAGTTAAAAGAATATACCTATTCATGAAAGATTTGTCCTCTCATATGATGGATATCGTCCAGAATTCTATCCGGGCAGAGGCTTCGTGGATTCAGATCCGGATTTGCGAAGATCCGGAGGCAGATCTCTTTCTTATTGAAATTCAGGATAACGGTTGCGGTATGGATGAGGCGACTTTGGCAAGGGTCAGGGATCCTTTTTTTACCAGCCGGACAGTACGCAAAGTGGGCCTGGGAATTCCCTTTTGCTCCAGCAAAATGCCGAACGAACCGGAGGAAAAGTTAGTATCGTCTCACAGCCGGGTCAAGGGACTACTCTCACAGCCCGTTTCGGTCATTCCCATCTGGACCGTCCTCCTTTGGGAGATGTAGCAGAGACGCTTACGCTATTGGCAGCCGCCAATCCGGCCATCCATTTCAGCTACGATCATTCGACTCCCAGCGGTACGAATACCGGTTCGATACCCAAGAGATCATACAGGTGCTGGAAGGTGTACCTTTGGGACATCCCGAAATTCTTCCGGCCATACAAAATTTAATCCGGGAGAATCTCAAAGAAATACATGCCGATCAAAGCATGTCCATCAGGCAATCATAAAATCAATTATCACCTAATAACAGCTATATGGAAAAAAATAAAATCACTCGCCGACCTGAAAAAATCAGGGATAACGTTCAATCGAAAATCGATCTGCGCGAAAAAAAGCGAGCATCCTGAAAATCTGATTCAGATCAAAGTCGCCATGGCCACTTGTGGAATAGCAGCAGGTAGTAAGGAAACGATGAATTACTTTCTGAACAATCTTGAAAAAAAAACGGTATTCAGGCCGTAGTCACTCAAACCGGCTGTATGGGTTACTGCTTTGCAGAGCCCACGGTAGAAATCACCAAACCGGGAAAAGAACCGATCGTATTCGGTCATGTCAACTGTGCTAAAGCAGAAGAGATCATCCAGAAATACCTGAAAAAACGACGAATTGGTCGAAGGGATTATCCCGGTTAATTACCAAAGTATCTGATTCTATAACGTGCTAAATATTTTCAACTATTAATCGATAAACAACCCCATCTATGAGTTATAAAATGCATATTCTTGTCTGTGGAGGGACCGGTTGCCGTGCGTCAGCCAGTAAAAATATCATCTGCCGACTGGAAGATTGTCTGAAAGAACGTGCTCTGGAAGACGAAGTACAGGTCATCGCTACCGGCTGTTTCGGTTTCTGTGAGAAAGGTCCTATTGTCAAGATCATGCCTGACAATACCTTTATGTACAGGTAAAACCGGAAGATGCCGAAGAAATCGTCAACGAACACATCATTAAAGGCCGCAAGGTAGAACGGTTATTATACAAAGAACCGTCTAAAAAAAGTGACGGTCAGCGATTCCAAACACATGGAATTTTATAAAAAGCAATTACGCATCGCTTTGCGTAACTGTGGTTTTTTTATCGATCCGGAAAACATCGAAGAATGTATCGGTCGTGACGGTTACAGCGCTTTAGCCAAATGTCTGACAGAGATGACTCCGGAAGCGGTTATCGACGAAATCAAACGATCCGGATTGCGTGGACGGGGTGGCGGCGGTTTCCCTACCGGTCTGAAATGGAATTTGCCCGCAAATACCAGGCCGATCAAAAAATATGTCGTTTGTAACGCCGACGAGGGGACCCGGGAGCTTTTATGGACCGTTCGATTATGGAAGGGGATCCGCACTCCGTGATCGAAGCCATGGCCATTTGCGGTTACAGCATCGGTGCCAGTAAAGGACTGGTATACATCCGGGCAGAATATCCTCTGGCTATCGAACGGCTTCGTATCGCGATCGAACAAGCTGAAAAATACGGGCTGCTGGGAGAAAATATTCTCGGTACCGATTTTTCTTTCCATATAGAAATCCGTTATGGTGCAGGTGCTTTTGTCTGTGGAGAAGAGACCGCTTTGATCCACTTCGATGGAAGGACACCGGGGCGAGCCCACGACCAAACCCCCTTTTCCCGGCAGAATCGGGCTATTTGAATAAACCGACGAATGTCAATAACGTCGAAACACTGGCCAATATTCCTGTCATTCTCAACAAAGGGGGCCGACTGGTTCGCTTCTATCGGAACAGAACGTTCGAAAGGAACCAAAGTATTTGCATTAGCCGGTAAAATCAATAATGTGGGCCTGATCGAAGTGCCTATGGGTACTACTCTCCGGGAAGTCATTTATGAAATCGGGGGAGGAATCAAAAACGGTAAAAAATTTAAAGCCGTACAAACCGGAGGTCCTTCGGGCGGTTGTCTCACGGAGAAAGATCTGGATACTCCGATCGATTTCGACAACTTGCTGGCAGCAGGTTCGATGATGGGATCCGGTGGCATGATCGTCATGGACGAAGACGATTGTATGGTTGCTGTCGCCAAGTTCTATCTGGAATTTATCGTCGAAGAATCTTGTGGAAAATGTTCTCCCTGCCGGATCGGCAACAAACGGTTATTGGAAATCTTAACCCGGATCACCGAAGGGAAAGGCACGATGGAAGATCTCGACAACCTCCGTAACCTGAGCCAAGTGATTAAAGATACGGCTCTTTTGCGGCTTGGGACAGACCTCTCCCAATCCGGTACTGTCTACACTGGAACATTTCTATGACGAATATGTCGCTCACATCCGGGATCACAAATGTCCTGCCGGAAAATGTAAGGCGTTGTTATCTTTCCGTATCGACCCGCAACTATGTGTAGGATGTACCCTCTGTTCACGTAATTGTCCGGTAGATGCAATCATCGGCGAACGGAAAGAAGCCCATTTCATCGACACGACTAAATGTATCAAATGCGGTACTTGTAAAGATAAATGCAAATTTAATGCGATAAGTGCCGGATAACCGAAGTATAACAGCCCATAACGAAAAAACATGGAACAAAATATAACTCTGCAAATAGATAATCATATCGTAGAGGTGGGCCAAAGGAACGACGATTCTCGAAGCAGCCCGGGGAGTAGGTATTCAAATCCCCCTCCTTATGCTATATGAATCTGAAAGACATGTATCACCAACCTTCCGGCTTCCTGCCGTATTTGTGTCGTCGAAGTCGAAGGACGGAGAAACCTGGCTCCGGCCTGTGCTACCCGTTGTGAAAACGGCATGAAGGTAAAAACCAGTAGCCTCAGGGTGCTCAATGCCCGGACAACCGTACTGGAATTAATTCTCTCGGACCACCCCCAACGATTGCCTGATCTGTCCGAAATCCGGGAATTGCGAATTACAAAAACCTGGCCGTTAAATTAAAAATCCGCGAGATACCTCCTTTGCCGGTGAGCGGAATATTCTCCCTGATAGAGACCTCTCCGTCGATTGTCCGCGATATGAGCAAATGTATTTATTGCCGTCGTTGTGAGATGATGTGTAATGAAGTGCAAACCGTAGGGGCACTCGGTGCTGTAAACCGTGGTTTCATTTCAACGATAGCTCCGGCTTTCGACGAACCTTTATCCAATTCAGCCTGTACCTTCTGTGGTCAGTGTGTCGCCGTATGTCCGGTAGGAGCACTGACCGAAGTCGACCATACGAATCGGCTGATCAGCGATCTGAGTAATCCGAAAAAAACCGTTATCGTACAGACGGCACCGGCAGTACGGGCTGCACTCGGCGAGGAATTCGGTTTAACACCCGGCACTTCTGTTACCGGAAAGATGGTAGCTGCTTTAAGACAATTGGGCTTCGACAAAGTGTTCGACACCGATTTCGCTGCCGATCTGACCATTATGGAGGAAGGAAGCGAATTACTGGATCGGTTGACCCGTTATCTCAAGGGTGATAAAGACGTATGCCTCCCTATTCTGACTTCTTGTTGTCCGGCCTGGGTCAATTTCTTTCGAACATCAGTTCCCCGATATGCTGGATATCCCGTCGACCGCACGTTCACCCCAACAAATGTTCGGTGCTATCGCTAAAAAACTATTGGGCAGAAAAGATGAACATTCCCCGGGAAGATTTTGATCGTTGTATCTATTATGCCTTGTCTGGCTAAGAATACGAATGTGCCCGGGAAGAATTCGCAACACAGGGGCGATCCTGATGTCAACTACTTTTCTACCTGGGGAACTAGCCAGTCTGATCAAACGGGCCAATATCGATTTCAACAGCCTGGCGGACGAAGATTTCGATCATCCTTTGGGAGAATCTACAGGTGCCGGAGTAATCTTCGAGCCGGGAGGTGTGATGGAAGCAGCATTGCGAACAGCTTACGAACTTTATACCGGAAAAACACTGACAAAGTAGATTTCAAAGAAGTACGGGTCTGGAGCAATTACAAAAAGCAACTATTAAACTCAACGGAGTAGAACCTGCTACGTAACTGGAACGAAGTACAATGG
>VOFJ01001889.1_pt1 | contig 43405 bp, 53 predicted proteins | sample 5384081 | NCBI WGS metagenome assembly VOFJ01 (sample SAMN12384729, study PRJNA508395) | human gut metagenome | isolation source: healthy gut I | host: Homo sapiens
CAGTATCATGTTCTCGTACATGAAGTCCGCCAATGCCGATTGGTTGGCGATGATACCGCCCACCTTTGCTGCGGCGAGGAATACATATTCGGGCTTTTCTTCGGCGAAGAAGCGTTCCACGGCTTCCTGGCGAGTCAAGTCCAATTCTTTGTGCGTGCGTGTGATGATATTCGTATATCCCTGGCGTTGCAGTTCCCGTACAATGGCAGAGCCTACCATTCCACGGTGTCCTGCCACATAGATTTTTGCGTTCTTCTCCATTGTTTTCTCGATTATTTTACGATTCCTTTTTCGAGATATTCGGCAAGGTTGGTTCTTACCTGTTGCGATGCACGTTCAACGGCCACTTTTGCCATATCGGCATCCACCATGATTTTTACAAGTTGCTCAAACGATGTCTTCTGCGGATTCCAATCCAGTTCACGTTTCGCTTTCGACGGGTCTCCCAAAAGATTTACCACATCGGTTGGGCGGTAGAAGTCGGGAGAAACCTCGACAAGTACTTTACCGCTCTTGCAGTCGATGCCTTTTTCGTTTTCACCTTCACCCTCGAAACGCAGTTCGATTCCGGCATATCGGAAAGCCAATTGGCAGAACTCACGTACCGAATGCTGCTCGCCGGTGGCAATGACAAAATCTTCCGGCTTGTCGTTTTGGAGGATCAGCCACATGCACTCCACGTAATCCTTGGCATAGCCCCAGTCACGGAGCGATGACAAGTTACCTAAATACAATTTATCCTGCTTGCCTTGGGCAATACGTGCAGCGGCAAGGGTTATCTTGCGGGTAACGAACGTTTCTCCGCGGCGTTCCGACTCGTGGTTGAACAGAATACCTGAACAGCAGAACATGTTGTACGCTTCGCGGTATTCTTTAGTAATCCAGAACCCATACTGTTTCGCTACGGCATAGGGAGAATAGGGATGGAACGGAGTGTTTTCATTCTGGGGTACTTCTTCTACCTTGCCGTATAGCTCTGACGTGGAAGCCTGATAGATACGGCAGGTATCAGTCAGATCACATTGGCGCACAGCTTCCAAAATGCGTAGTACGCCGGTGGCATCGACATCAGCGGTAAACTCTGGGGAGTCAAACGACACCTGTACATGACTTTGTGCGGCGAGGTTGTATATTTCGTTTGGCTTTACTTTTTTCACCACCTGTAAGATGCTCATCGAGTCGCCCAAGTCAGCATAGTGGAGGTGGAAGTTAGGATGCCCTTCCAAATGTGCAATACGCTCACGATAGTCTACCGATGAACGACGTATAGTACCATGCACGTCATATCCTTTTTCTAAAAGCAATTCAGCAAGATATGATCCATCCTGTCCGGTGATACCGGTAATTAAAGCTGTCTTCATATAAATATCAAATTTGTGATGTATTATTTCGTGAAACTTTAGTTTCGATGATCTCATATATTTTGTAAATGTATCTCAACGATTCAAGCAAAACATTACTGTAAATTCCATTATCCTTGAATGCCCGTTGGTGATCTCGCAAAATTTGTTTATGGCTGGACAATCCACTGGTCGATGCTCCTCCTGTACGCATTGTTACAAAATCCATTGGGATGTATCGGAGTCGTATTTTATGGACGAATATTAATCGTAACAGACATTCAAAATCAGCAGCAATTTTGTATGACAAATTGAAGCCGCCGTATCTCTCATATATTTCTTTGTGGCAATAAAAACTCGGATGGGCGGGCATAAAGCCGAGACGCATCCAACGGCGATGAAAAAGTTTCGAAGAGTAATAACGGGTACATTTTTGCAAGTCATTGTCTTGTACATAATGTATATCGCCATAAACAGCATCTATGTTACCGTCTTCAAATGCAGATGCCACTGTTGAAAGCACAATATCGCTGGTATAAAAATCATCGCTATTAAGTATTCCTATGATATCGCCTGTCGCCATTGCGATACCTTTATTCATGGCATCATATATTCCTTTGTCTTTTCCGCTGATATAACGTAATTTACCTTGATATTCAGGCTCTAATTCATGTACGATTTCCATTGTGCTATCTGTTGAACCACCATCCACGATAATATGCTCTATATTTGGATAGGATTGTGACAACACACTCCGCATCGTGTAACGCAAAGTTGCACTGCTATTCCATGTAGCAGTGATTATTGATATTTTCATCAGATTAAATTAAATTGATTTTGGGTAAAGAGTTTGATTACGATTCAAACATTACCCGTTCTGCGACTTTAACCGCAGGATTCCCACGATATATCGAATATGGCATTAAGTCTTTAGAGGCTATGGAACCGACAGTAAGAACACTATGTGAATGCATTGTTACTCCGGGACAAACAGTGGATTGAGCACCAACCCATGCACCATTTTCAATAACAATAGGTTTTACCATGAGGTCAAATGTCGGGCGTTTATAATCATGGTTACCACATAATAACATAGCTCCCTGGCTGATACAGACATTCGAACCAATCGCAACATGGGTAAGATTGTCTATCCATACATTTTCACCAATCCAAGAATAGTCTCCTATTGACAGATTCCACGGATATTTAATATTGACTGAAGGTTTTATTACAACTCCCTTTCCCATTCGGGCTCCAAAAGACGAAGCAGCCGTATCCTAAGGCTTGAAGAAGGATTCCAACTGCAATTTATAAAAAAACATTTACGAAATACCAGATAATCGCTTTCATCTTTCCAGCACCTATGTAGAACCATGAATTATCATATTTCGACAGATTTACGCTAGTCATAAACAAAATCGGGTTTAGAACGTTCACCTAATAGCCATTCATACAGTTGTTGCATTTGCATTGCTATCATAGGCGCAGTATATTTCTTCTGCACAAGCTGTTGCCCCCTTTCCCCCATGGCGAGTAGTTCCGGGATAGACATCTCCATCACTTGTCGCATTACTTGGGCAATGTTTTCGGGAGTACGGTCAATCCACCATCCACAGCCGATGGTGTTCAATTCTTCCCACGGAGTACCAAGACTAGCCATCACAGGAGTACCTACCGACAAGGCCTCGGTTACAATCATACCGAAATTCTCGAAGTCGCTCGGCACGAAAAGACATGATAATTGTGCCAATTGTTCATACTTATCCCTACCGTTAATAAAGCCGCAGAATTTAACACAATCTTCTAATCCAAGCCGTTTCGTTTCGCTACGCAGAAATTGTTCGTAAATTTCATCTCCTTTGCCCATAATCACTAATTCATAATCTTGTAAACGAGGTAGCAAGGCTACCCCATAAAGAAGGTTTTCAACTTTCTTTCTGGGGTGTAGTCGTCCGAGGAAGCCAAACTTCCTCAATCGACTACACCCCAGAAAGGACGGCTTTTTAGTCGCAATCTCGTTTAGATAACCAGGCAAATTGGCCGGGTTAGGGATAACAGCTATGGCACCACGGTATCCAAATTGGCGTACATACTCCATTTCAGGCTTGCAAGTAACATGCAAACAATCAGCATGATTGATGTCCTTACGAAAACAAAACTGTATCAACGGCCATTTCTTCCAGTAAGAGCGTTTTAACGCTTCCGGATAAAGCATTCCATGCGGCGTGATAATATAAGGTTTACGTTTATGCCTTGCAACGGAACAAGTGATGTGGTTGCAATACATCCATAACCCATTGGTGTGATAAAGGTCATACTCATTGTTTTGTAGATAGGAAGAGATGTTCTTTGAATACTCGTACGGAGTTATAGCATCATTTGGTAATGCTTTAATCCAATTTTCACCCTTACCCATCAATACATCCGATTTGTTTTTCACTTCCAAAGTCAACAAATCAATAGGAAAACCGATATTATACATCGCCAAAATTAAGTCATACGTGCAAGTGGCTATTCCGCCATACAATGCACCAAACCCAGCGATGGTTTGTAATACTTTCATATAAATTGTATGCTTTAAGTTTTTGAACAAGGCCCTTCTACAAAAGGAGTATCTTTCCCTTTTTCCAGACAGTTTATTAGGATCAGCAGCCTTTCGGCTGCGATATGGGGATTCCATAGTTCCTGCATCAAGGCGGTAGAACGGCTTTGGATATCTTGCCATTTACGTGGATTGGCAAGCAGGTACTCCACTTTGTCGCATAAGGAATCCAACGCTGCAATATCGGGGCGGTTGAAACTACTTGATTGCTTGGGACTGGTAAATAACAATCCCGTCTGCCCATCATTGATCAAATATGGAGAACTTCCTATTCCATCGCTTGCCACCAACACACAACCATTGGACATGCTTTCATTGGCCACAGCACCCCAACCCTCGTTGCGGTCGCTGGTGAAGAGGAATATGCTGTGGCAGCGCATCTTGACCATCAGTTCGTTGTTGGGCATGTTACCGTAAAAACGAACTACATCAGTCACACCTAGATTCTTCGCTAGCTGTTTCGTACGACTTTCATACTCCCCGCTGCCGTACATATCGAGCCGGAATCGATACCCTTTCCGTTTCAACCGTTCAGCCATAAGGATGGGTAGTTCCGGATGTTTCAACATTAAATATCTTGAACACCACATAAGTGGTGTGATATTTAATGTGGAAACATCCGAGAATGCTTCAACATCAACTTTTTCCACCCGGGTGAAATAGCCCCATTTGTAGCAACGTCCCTGATAAGTACCCACTTTGTACTGGTCTGCCGCCGCAAATGCACTACAACAAAGTTTATACAACGGCTTTCTACTCCAACCTCCGAAATGATAGGCGAGGAACATTTTCAAGATAGCAGGTGAAAATAAGTTCAAAACTCCCCGTTTCAGCCATCGCTCGCTCATATCGAATGACAGCAGCCCTCGCTTCATTCGTATCTTTTGGAAAGGCAAAGCCTGTACTCCTGAGAACACACAACATTCTGCCGTCTGTGCCAACTCCATTGCTTTACTGTAATTCTTTTTCGATTGCCAAGCCCGCAACAAATAAGGCCGATCGCTATAATCATACGAGTCTCCTTTCCGATGCTCGGCTTGCAGATTGGCAAGTTCCACAAAGTAATAGTTATGTCCAGTCAAATTCCACAATTCATCAGCCACATTTGCCTGATGGTTGTTTAGTATAAGCGAGTAAAAAACAAGTTTCATTTGATTCGTAAATGCTTTATTCCTCTATTTTTGCCATTGCTTGATTCCATACTTCGACACCAAACAATCGTTCCACAACATTCCCTTGATTAGCATAACGTAACAATTCTTCATCAGATAAGTCTGCTATAGCTCTTATTCCGTTATGGAACTCCTCTTTGGTAGGTTTAACCGTAAAATATTTCATTCCTTCAATTTGTGGATAATGAATGGTAGATATGATTATACGATTGTGAAACAAGGCTTCTATTATCTTAGAAGGAAAGTTACATTGATTTTCCGGAAAATTAATATCTCGTGTACTTAATTGAAAGGTGATATGGTGTAAAAGTTCCATGTAAACGTTGAAAGGCAATTGACCGTGCCAATGGATATTGCTATGATTGTTAGCGTATTGCTGCAACATTAACTCATTTCCTTTGATACCGGTGATATGTAATTCGTATTCAGATAGTTTGGAAAAAACATCAAGCACCATAGAAAGCATTGATATTTCCTCAGAAAGGACACCGGAGAGTAAAAAGGTTTTCTTTATAGATTTAATTTCCGGTCTCGTCTTGCTGCTATATGGAACAACACCTGGGAGAACTAACGAATTTTCCTTTTTGAATAATTCAGAATTGGCTAAACAAATACGGCCATGTGCCCAATTTATAAGTTTCAAGTAAATCTGATTCAATCCGAAACCTCGATTTACGGGTGTAAAGTCTAATACTATCACATTTAATTGTACGGATGGTTTCAATAGCTTCAACATCACAAACAATAAGGCATTAAGTGTATTTAGGTTGTAGAACCATACTGATGCATCCTTGGGTATTTGCTGGAACATAGTGAACTGTTCTTTGAATGTTGCCAGTTTTTGCTTGAATTTTCCCGCCTTGCGCCACCTATCATAAATCAATTCAAAGCGTTTATCGCTAAACGCTTCTTTTGACATCTCACCGCCTACATAAAGTGGCATACTACTATAAACTTTGTCAAAAGCACAACCACTCATCAAGTTATAGGAGAAGTTACAGGCAGCAAATGACAATCTGTATTGAGCAATTAAGTGTTCAGGCAGTATGCAAGTCCAAAATATCCGATATTTCTTCATAAAATCTTAATCCTTACCAGTCGGTTAATGCCATCTTTAAGATATTTCAGTAAAATAAGTACAATGACAAGAATGGCATATTTCAACAATGGATTTAATGTAAATAAATAATTGATACACATAACCGTGACTTGGGAGAATGCGACCACCACGTATGTTTCCCTCCCCACTTTGGTAAATATATTAGAAAACATAGTTGACGCATTTCTTATCCAAACCGACAAGCGAAATACCATCAGCGTACCGGTAACAGCTCCTAATGTCAATGGAATTATCGGGGTTATTAAATTCCACGCTAAATCAAGTTTCCACAAATAGCTAATTACCGCAGTGACGGATAGCAAGCAATAAAAATCCCAATAAAACGAAAGGGGTGTTTCAATTCGTTTTTTGTAATCTGCTAATTCTTTACCTAACATTACAAGGAAAGAAGCATAAGGAAGAACCGACAAACTCCATGGTAAGGATATTTCATAATGCCGCAAACTATATCCAATATAAAGGAAGCATAACATAATAAAGCGTCGGACATATTTTCTCTTTATCAAGAAAGTTATTCGTACCAAAACAGATGACATAAATAAAATAGGGATAAACCATAATGCATACCCCCCAACCACATTTTATATAGTGTATGACATCCAATTCCCCGATAAAATACATTAAAAATGCAACAATAGTAGAGTAACACACAAATGGAAGTAAAAGCGTATATGACTTATGCTTTATATAGTCCACGAGGCTATACTTTTCATAGTTACTCACCAATCCCGAAGAGATAAAGAACAAGGGCATGTGGAAAGCATATATGAAATGTGACATTACACTGGGAATCGGTGTATGCCCCGCTACCATCAAGATAATAGCTATACCTTTAGCTATGTCAAGCCAGCGATTTCTATTCTGACTCATTACCAATCGAAAGTTTTTTCACTTGCAGATATGCCTGCATTACTATTGTAAACGACATCAACGGATATAGCAGTTGCGTACCATCATACGGCCTCTGCAAAAAACCAAATATCAATATCCAAAATGTCCACCCGTATTTCTTGTCATACCGTCTTAAACCCAACAGGAAAAAGAATGGACTCCAATAGACCAGTTGTCCTAAAACCCCATCGCAGGCCAAGATTAAATTTGGATTTGCCCCCACAAACACTCTATGTTTTTGCGATATACTTATCAAGTTCCGTGCACCATGCCCCACAACTGGTGCTTCCTTAAATAATTCCCAGCACACCTTTGTCATCTGTTGTCGGTTGTCACCGGCTATCGTTCCTTTCTTCTCGTCATACTCGAAGCGACCAAATATGGCCCGATTCATCCGTTCATTGAAGGAAGAAATCATAATCAAGGCAACCACAAAAGCCACAATGTATAGTACTAACTTACTGAATCTGTTTCGATAGAAAAAGAATGCATATATTGCTATCTGGATGAAGTAGGCCAAAGAAAGCGTAGAAATAAGTCCGGATATAAGTAGCATCTCTACTCTTTTATTATTAACAAAAAGCTTATTGATTATCAAAGCATACATTCCCCAAAACGCCAATGCACCTGGTTCATCATAGAAACCGGCATTACGAACAAGACCGTCAAAATAAGTATTAGTTGTGAATAGGCCAAAGAAGTATCCCGGTCTCATATCCAATTCACGGAACACAAAAATAGGCTGAAGAATGCCAATAAGAACTAAAATGAATCCTATGCTACCTGCTATTACTTGAAAAACAAGCCATAAATTATATGTCTTCACAAAACCTAAACGTTCATCGGATAATTGCATCTCAAGGAACATATATGTGATACACAACATCAGTATTCGAGTGAAATAGGACGTATCAAGCCCATGAATGATAGAATAGATACCCCAAGCTGTTATTTGTAATACTAATAACGATACTATAGGAGACGGTAGCCTAAATTCATTCTTTGTTACAATAAAAAATGCTACTAATACAAATAATAGCAGATAGTTTATCGTATAGTGAGGCAACCATCCCATTAAAAAAAAAATACGCAAGGCCAGCCAGCTATTAAAGCGAAGAAATACAGGAAATACCTAAGATTTAGATATGCTTTTATTTTTTCAAACATATTTTCAACGTTGCATTATATCGTAATAAATTTCTGCAAGTCTATTGGCATTTTTCTTACAGTCATGCCGTTCTTGAGCTATTTCCATTTCTGCAGCCGAAAGTCTGGTATAATCTCCCTTTTCAAACATTCGCATCACAATTTGCGCCAACATTTCATACTCCTCATACCGATAAAAATATCCGGTCTCTCCTTCTGTCAACAATGTCGGTGTACCTCCGCAGTAGCTTGCAACTACAGGTGTTCCCAGCATTTGTGCTTCGCACAGCGAGTTGGGCGAATTTTCTATAGCACTCGGCATCACATAAACATTTGCATCAAGGAATTGCTGTTTCATCTGTTTTTCTGATAAAGAACCAAGGAAATGAACATTATCCTGCAAGCACAATTTTTTTACTAGTCGGCGTAGATATAAATGATAACCTTGGAAACGAAGAATATCTTTCACTGCACTACTCATTACACTACTACCACAGAAATTAACTACAGTGTCAGGATATTGTCTCAAGATAATAGGCAATGCTTTCAATACTTGATGTGCACCTTTCAACGGAGAACCACTATTGCTCACAAAAATCGTGTGTTTTTTACATTGTCCCAAGTTCCATACAGGAGCTTCATAAAAAGAATCACGCAAAGTTTCATTCATAAAATGATAGCGCAGCCGTGGGTTTACGGTCATTACATGATCATGATCCCACCCAGTACGTCCTACAATATCAGTAATATGTGTGAGTACATAATGCTCGCATTCAGCACGATGCTTGAAACTTCGTTTCGCATTCAACAGAAATGTTCCCCGGTAAAAATCAAGTGGGGTGATATTCATCCATTTATCCCACAATGAAAGTCTACCATCGGCATAACGCATATATGGCCCTGCCAACCCTTGGATGTTTGCTACAGTTTTTACTCTGTCCTCATTGGCCATACACACAGCTTTAGCAAGCGAATGTTCTGTACCATGGATATGTATCAGATCGGGAGCAAAATCCCATATAGCCTCATTACAAGCCTCTATCTGTTTTTTAGTTGTCTTGTCTATCTGGGCAGTAGGCACAAGATAGTAGGTCACGCCATCTATCTCATACCGTTCATATTTCTTTCCGTATGAATAGACGATGACTCCCAACTGTACCTCTGGCATCTCCATCAGCATTGCCTTTGCCGATGAATACATCCACCCGCAATGTGCCGGTGCTTCTTCCCCCAAGTAGGAGCATAATGGAGGAAATTTAACCAAAGATACCCACAAGATTTTCATTCTTTCCATTTTTAAAAAGACTTGGTCATTTATACAAACTCTCTGCATCTTTGTTTCAATTCATCTGCCAATTTCCGCCATGCGCTCTTGTTGGACGGGTGGTTGGTGACCGTGATGGGCAATACGGTATCGAACCGGGGTGACAAAACACCATTTTCGACACTCACAACGTTGAACAATTCACGCAGGCCGGCCAATCTGCACTTACTTTCCTCAATGTCGCTTCCTTTTTTTCCAAATAAATGACAGGAGTTTCCAGTCCAAGGCATGGCAATGCACAATGTATACGAGAGGTTATTACTAGACGAGCCTTTGCATACATCTTGACAAGTCGCTCGGCTTCAGAAAGACGTTCCGCATCGGTCTTGAAAAGCGTCTTATAACACATACTTTCTTGGGTTACATATGTGGACTCCATGACGAGTTTCCGACCAAACACTTTTGAATACTCTTTATAGTAAAGAGCCGTTTTTAATATTTTGCTCACGATGTTCCTTCCATAATGCAGACGTAGCTGTGTTATCCCACAAAGTTTCAGCAGATCGAGAGGATGCTTAATGGCTGTACAGACAGCTTGCAGAATTGCATTAAAATTAAGTGTACCATTGAAGATAGGGTCCACGATATATGTCTTATCCTCTTTCTCCTCGGAATGATATTTCTCGCCAAGGGTCAAGGTCATGCACCCGGAGAAATAGGCATCTACTCCGTTTTTCGACAACAGGTACAAAGTGTTCAGGTCTCTGCAACCTATAGGCTGATGACTTTTCAAATAAGCTATGCTTTGTGACGAAAGCAATACTTCTTTTACACCACTGTTCAAGTGAAAGGCAACAAATAGCGGATCTATCAAGTCGGACGGAGGCCAATTTTGAGGTAGGTGCATATACCATCCATTCATGATGACCTTACAGGGTTCTCCCGCGTAATCTTTCAAATCTTCGTCTCGGTCAATGAAGCCATCTATGTGAGGGAGGAATTGCGAAGAAGCCAATGCTTGCACATAATCCCCGATATTCACTCCCGATATGTTGGGAAACTTAGAAACCGCTAATAACTTATATTTCATATTCCAACTAGTTTTTTAATTACTCTGTCAAGTACCTTTTCATATACATTTAATATCTTTTCTCCGTAATTCTCAATGGAGAAGTTCTCTCGGGCAAATTGCCGGGCATACCGGATAATTTCTTGATGATCAGTTTCGGCTGCTTTTTGCATCGCAGACACACAACCATCCATGTCGTTAAACAGCAGTCCTGTCTTGCCGTCAAACACAAAATCCTTGGTACCGCCGGAATTGCGGCCAATCACCAAACAGCCATAAAACATGGCCTCAATGGAAACACGTCCCAAGCCTTCGTTTTCGGAACACATCAAGAATGCAATTGCCCGGCTCATATATTCCTTTACCTTGTCGCTTCGTCCAAGAAATTCTACAGCGTCTGATATGCCGGCGTTCGCTACGATTTTGGTTAATTGGGACATATATTTTGAGTGGGCTTCTCCGATAATCTTCAGTTTATATCCTTTGGTAGCCAACCCCGACTTCGCAAAGGCAGAGATGGCATAGGCACATCCTTTCTGTTCTGTCAAGAACCCTGCACAAAACAGGAAATACTTCTCTTTTGGTCTAACAAGGCATGTATCATCTTTACTCCGAACGGCATCCGATATTACATACGCATTCTTGCTTTCCAAAGAAACATAATGTTCAAGCACGGTCTTGGTGATACCAATTACAGCATCGGTTTGCTTTAGCGTGTTTATATATTTGTCCCATCCCCTTAATGGCATCCACCCGAAGTCCAGGTCCATAAAGCCACGTAAATGCCACACAACCTTTGAGTTAAGGATCTTGGCTATTTCATAGCCAACTGACATGACAGTATTATTGATATGTACAATGTCTATTTTTCTACCTTTCAAGATTTGCGCAACAGTTTCTGCACACTTGCGGTTTTTCCGATAGAATGTTAAATGGTTTGGAATATATTTTAGCCAATATTTTATGTGTTGGTACAATTTCACAGGTTTCCCTACTAAGTCTTCTTTAAAGTCGCACACAATGCACTCTACACCATTAGCGGTGAAGTAATCATATACACATCCTTCTGTCCCAACCATGACAATGGGATGGACATATCCTCGGACTGATTTTATCAAGTCCATTAGCGAATATGTCGCTCCATCAAAATTTTTCGAGGCAAATGTTACATACAAAACATTTATCATCTTTATCCTAATTTGGTTTAAAGTTCTACTTTTCGGATATCAGTTTCCACCACATTTCCGCTATCCGTTCCTGTGAGAACCGCTGCGTGGAGATGACGGCTTGCCTTGCCATCCGTTGCCGCAACATATTATCACTCATCAATTCTTTCATTCGGCATACGTAACCGTCCACATCACTCTCATTGATAATCACACCGTTTTCACCATCGGTAATAATTTCACGTAATGAGGCATAGGTATCAAAGGCTATGGGCACTACGCCCATCTGTTGCGCCTCGGTCAGCGTTAATCCCCACGACTCGCTTTTCGAAGTCATCAGGAAGATAGATGCCTCTTTGTAGTAGGGAACAGGATTTTGCCTGCCTTCGAGAGTTACATCGGGGATATGTTCGTTACGAATGATATGTTCATAGAGTTTGCGGTCATTACCATGGCCCACAATGCGGAGCGTCCAATCTTTGGCTACCGGATCTTGTTTCACACATGCCCAAATCCGAAGAGCCAGTGACAACCTTTTGGATGGTTCATCTAAGCGTGAAACAATCAATGCCACTTTGCATTTAGTAAGTTCGTCAAAGCAAGGCGTAACGCCGAATGACAGTCCGTTGGGGATAACTACATATTTCGATGTGTCATGCACACCTGCAAATTCTCCATAAGGTTTGATGAAACCCCGACAGAGCAGCACCACATGGTCAGCGCACTCATAAGCTGCACGGTAGACTGAGGAAAGTTGCCGTTTCTTCCGCATTGCCGTCAAAGGATACATTATTATACTTTTTGTCCATCGGGCAAAGTCCATCACAGATTTTGGATGATACCTGATAACTTTACCAAAGCGTCCGAACACAAGTTCCCATTGTGGCTCGAAATGATGTGCAAAGATGACTTTACATGTTATTCCTTCTACGGCAGCCCGAAATCTGGGTACATGAATGAATGCCCCCTGCACAATGACGCAATCAATACAGTTCGCCACAATGATACTTCTAAGCACTTGGGCATTCTTTTCCAAATCCTTCTGCGGAATCCATTGAAACTCTTTGATAAAGCATTCCTCTTTGGGTGTATCGGCAGGTGCCTCATAGATGGAGAAGCATCTGGCACCATACAGCTTTGTCAAAGCTGTGGCTACGGTGATAGTGGTGCGTTCTGTCCCACCCTTAGTGGAATGCACTTTTCCGTAAGTGTGATATAAAATGTTCATGTGTAAAACTTAGACGAAGTATCTGTTTTTACAGAGTATATTCAACAATTCCCCTTGGATACAATATCTTTGCTAAGTCTTTTGGCAGACGACGCAGTACTCCAATATGGATAGCTCCAACTTTTTTTTCTTGTCAGAATTGTAGCATTCTATGCGTGTATAAAAAACACGATCGATTATTTGTATCACTGCTGCATTTTCTTTTTTGCAAAGTTTAATAATTTCGTAAAATGTTGATTCTTCATCAATTTTTTTATATTGCGCTCATCATATAATGTGGACAAATCATCTAAGTTAAACTTGATTTCTAAGGCCTCTTCTTCAAGAGTTTTGAGAATGTAATTTGGAATCATACCTTCTTTACCAGGCATTTCTACATTATAGAAGTTTTTAGTCTGAAATACCTGCCCATCTCCTGTTGAATAAAGGTTTCTCCATATTTGATAAGAATCGATATTTTAGAAGAAACAGTTTTCATCTATTGATTTTTACGTTTGTCTTCTAACGCATTTTTCTGCTCCTCTGCCAGTTCGTTATCGAGTACAATGCGTATTTCCTTACTGTCTTCCAATGACTGCTTATAAGTATCTATTTCATTTTTGACATCAACCGTATCTAAGGCCGTAATCCTTCCTGCACAAATCTTGATACAGAGTTTCAAAGTGATATTCTTTATATCACCACCAGTCAGTCCGGCGGAATATTCTGCTATTTCAGCATACGAGAAATTATGTATATCTTTGGGAATTTCTTTGGTTGAAGCCAATTTCATTCTTTCTAGAATATTGGGGTTTCCGAGGTGAAATTTCCAAAGTTCTACTAATTCTTTATTGGTTGGTAAAGGATATTTAATGTGGTATAGTATTCTCCTAAAAAATGCTTTGTCGAAGTTCTTGAACAAGTTAGTTGCGTAAATTATTGTAACATTCGAACGATCAACTAGTGTCAATAAATGCGACTTGATTTCATTTGCAGCATTTGAGTTCGAACTGTTGGTTGTGCATTTTCCCAAGAGCCATGGCTATTGCTTCAGCTGTGATACTTTTGCCCGTTCCTGGTTCACCATAAAGATTTATTCCTATAGAAGAATTGCCCTTCAAGAAATTATTTAATCCCCATTCCTCAATAAGCCTATCCTTGTTTTTGCAGAAAGTAATAACATCAAGCACCGTCTCACGTACCTTTTCGTTAAGGATTATTTGCTCAAGTCTCCATTTAGGGTCATCTTCTATGAACTTTTTCAATTCCAATTTTTGTTCTTCCTCGTTGCTACTAAACAAAGAAGACTTTGGCTTATCGTTTTCAGGATTCTCTCTCCCGTATTTCTTTTTATACTTGTAAATGTCGGCATAGCGCTATATTTTTTATCTTCTTTCTTTACACTATGTAAAGTATTGATGTTTTTTACTTTATGCAAAAATATTGCACTTTAGATATTCTTTTCCAATTCCTTCAATAAACAGTATTTTGCTTCTCTAAGTCTGAAAGGGCAGGCATTAATTAAAGGATATAAATCAATCGTGGCAGGCTTCCAGTTTGATGCTTTGAGATTTATAAGTTCTATAGGTAACTCGTCATTCGCAATAACCAATGGCGTTTCTCCGTAGCGTTGAACAGACAAGAAAAAATCGTGAAACTTGAAATGTCCCCCTATCAGTGGTTTCCCGAATTCAATCCAAACATTGGGTACATGATAAGCTTCAGCTACGATAAGACCATGTAGCGAGGAAGACAAGATGATTCCACATTCACAGATTTGGTCAATGATATCATGCCAATGCTTATATTGCCCAAGATAAATAATTTGTACATCCTCACATTCACTTAATGGTTTCCCATTAAAAAGTAAGGTTTCCACAACCGTCTGATTAACCACATGGGATATAATACCATACTTATAAAGTTTCTGTTTAGATGGCTGATAATAGAGAGGTACAAGCATGGCTGGGTCTCCATATATTTCAGGGCAATCTACTCCTTCGGCAAGCAGTTTTGCTCGGGAAAGTGGTCCACGGACTGCATAGACTTTCTTGGGCTTTATTTTTAAAGGTTTACTTCCATCAATAATACCAGCTCCCCATACTTCGGTGTTTTGTGTACATAACATATCAATGGTTGAGCCGATTACCAAATAGTTCCGTAGTTTCAGTCTGAACGCTAAGGAGGTACGGTTAAAGAGTACAACCGGAGACTTTATTATCTCACGGAGGAAATAATAATTAATATCATCACCCCAGTTTTCATGCTTGATGCGTTTGTTATTTTGGTAAAATACAAATGCATTAATTATAACGGGATGTAAGAATAGTTTAATATGCTCTATTATGATTATTGCGAGTTTAATCATGAGACCTATATCTTAAAGTATTTATTTTAGTATATATTAGGTTTCTTTCGGAGGTGTTTAATCCTACAAATAAAATAGAAATTGCAGTCATAACTATTGATAAAATAATTACAATTACTGTTTTTAATAAACTCTGATTAGTCATTGTATAATAAATACTTATTGACATACAAGAAGCGAGTGTAAAAACAGAAATAGTTGGTAATAGTACTTTATGCGCATATTGTACGAGTGAAAAAGAAACCATCCGACCGACAATCATTATTCTACAAATAAGGGCTACCATAGAAATAATTAAGTGGACAATGAAGACCATTTCTGGATTGCCGCCCAATTTAAGAGCTATATAAGCTATCGGAAGTATAAGCAACAAAAGCCCTCCCACGACACTTTGGTAAACTTTTACTTGACCAACTGCCTGCGAGGAGATCATCAAAGGATTGGATAAAGCATCTATAAGCAAGATGCATAATATTATACGAACAAACCAGACCGTATGAGCCGGAACATTCTTCAACCACACAGCCAGAATCGTCTGTGTTTCAATCATAATTGGTAGCACTATAAGCAACAACAGGAAAAAGGAATACTTACTGCTTTGCAAATATGAGAGAATGCATACGACTCAAATCCCCGGTAGCGTAACTTTTGGTGATTTGTGGGTTTAATGCCATTTGAAAATTGCTAACAAAACCCGTTACAACCCCTTGTATAGTGACCGCTATTGCTCGTGCTGCATTCACAATAGGGCCAAAGAACATATTCAAAAGAACATTCAATCCTTGTGTGTAGAATACCCCGGCAATATTACCGAACAAGCTCCAGCCAGCGATATTAGCCATTTCTTTGAAAATTCTCTTATTGAACATTAGTTTCACTCGTGCCTCTTTGAAATGCCGCTTACAGTATATGCCATATATTAACCGGTCAAGAATGGAGATACTCAAAAGCAGAGCTGCATAAAATATTAATCGATCAAATGTAACTATTGTCAACAGATACACTATCACTAATTTCAAGACTACATCGAGAATTGATATGTAGGCAAAAGCCGACATCGTTTCATGTGCAATAATTACCGCATTATAAGGGATAGAAAAACAATTGATACAAACATTGTAAGTATTGAAAATTGGTATACCCAAATGGCAGCAACAAACCTCTCTTCAGGAATAACCAACTTATGATATACAAACCATAAACCGAGAGTTTCAGCAACAATCACAATTAACAATGCGATAACAAAATGGATAATCGCTGCGGTAGAAAATGTCATTATTTGTTTTTTGATATCACCTCGTGCAAGTTCGAAAGTGATAAACCTTTGTGTGGCATTAGACATTGCCCCGTTTAAGAATGAAAAAAAGGTAACGAATCCTCCTACTACATTATATATGCCATAATCCTCTACTCCAAGTGTATTCAATACAATCCTGCTGGTGTATAGTCCCACGCAGAGGATAAATATCATTCTCAAATATAGAATGAAAGTATTCTTGGCTATTCGTTTGTTCGAGGAAACAGAATCTGGCATGAATCTTCGATTAGATTATTTAGATTTTTCCCCTATGATAATTCCCCAGCCAATGTTTCTGACTGCTATTGTTAAGGAGATAGATAATGTTAGGCTGATAGCAAATACACCTAATGAGAGTAGTATTGGGGGAATCTCATAGGGAATTGCTATAAATTCCAGCCAATAAATAATCATTGAGTGGAACAAATATATTCCAAAGGAATTTGGAACTATCAATTGATATAATTTAGTGTTCTCTATCCACATGGTATTGACAGAAAGAATATAAAATACTGTTATTCCAATAAAAGCATTAAATAATTTTAATAAATAGGAGGGGGGGGGTAATTCCTGGCATTACTATATTAAAACCAATCCCACATACAACTGCGATGGCTACATATTTAAATACCGGTCTGTAAATGGTAAACAGATAGCCTAATGTGAACCAAATGAGATATTGCTCCACATTTTTGATCTGGAAATAAATCATATTTATGGGAAAACAGTAGAGAAGCAAAGCGACTATGATTATCGCCCATATTGGGATATCTAGTTTAATACAAATTTTGCGTAAACAGAAAAACACAAGGAATATCAGAAATAGTGCATACACAAACCATAGATGCCTTGGATCTAAAACAATAATGAAACCATCAATTAAATAATGTATCGGGTCTCGGACACCTAGAAGTACCATTGTAGGGTAAACCATCAATAGTCCAAACACATAAAACGGTATCAATAACCTTTTAAACTTGTTCTTAAACAATTGTACAAAAGTCATAGATTTCTTTTTTACCTCCAATTGCCAAGCGAAGATACATCCGCTGGCAAAGATAAACAGAGGCATGTGAAAAGCGTAAATCACCTTTTTTACGGAATTCAAAATTGGCGATGGCGTACTGGGTGTAATAATCGACATTGGGGAATACGTAAACACAACATGCCCCAATACAACCAATAGAATACCGTAAAATTTAAGAATATTTAGTTCTGTTAGCATAATGACAATCGTTCAACAATCCTCTTATACTTCATCTAACTTTCTATATTACACTTCCAATTGTAAAACAACTCTTATGTCAAACGTTTGACAAAGATTTCGTGTAAGAAGAAAATCTTTGAAAAGCCGTATAACCATCATAGAAGTGGCAGAAATAACAAAGGGGTTATTGATGCATACAATGTAATTTGCAATTACATACTACCCTTTATGTACTAAAAAAAACAATTCTGATTCTAAAATAACCTTCTTTCTGCTAGATATGAGTTCTTTTGTGTTACCTCCCAGAGAAAAGACATTGGGTAATATATTCAAACTCATGGCGCATTCCAAAAGGTTATTCAACTCTTTTCATTAACCGTATTCAATAAGATGAGTGGCAATAATCAGATTAAAAATCGAGTAGTTTTTGTACATTTCTTGTGATGCTTGTACAAATGAACTTTTGAAATATATTGTAACTGTGAATGTCCGTTCCTATATGAGTAATAGCCTTTTCTTTTAATAGCAGCATGGCTTTTTTCTTAATCCGGTTGCCATACATACCCGCTATTGACGGAAGATTGAACTGAAACTTCACTCCCATGTCTTTTAATTGTTGATAATCCGACTCACCCATATAAACATACCGTTCCGGATGGGCAAGAATGGGATAATAGCCTTTAGCCTTGATGCGGAGCAGAATGTTGTTCAATCCCATCGGAGGGTTAAAGTAGGAGGTTTCCACCAGTAGATGGTCACCGCTTTCACCCAAGGGCAGCAGATCGTCTTTTCCAACCGTTCCTCGAAGAGGTTGTCAAGCATGTTCTCTGAGGCCAGATGCAGTTTTATCGGACCGCTATAGGTGGCTTGAAGTTCAGCGTAACGCTCCCGGAGGTGCAGTGTGGTGTTGGGCATATCTTCCATGATATGCGGTGTAAGCCATACGGATTTTATGCCCAACTCTTCATACAGGCGCAGTATTTCCAATGCTTCTTCCATCGTCTGCACACCGTCGTCCACACCCGGCAGAATGTGCGAGTGACAGTCGGTAAAATTCTTGAATATACCGCTATCTTTCAGCGATATACGTTTCCTGAATGGCCACACAATGATACGAGTATTTTTATATAAAACATTTTATTTTTTTTAATTAATAATCATCCATTTATCCCCACCCTGTTTTCCGTCGGAACCTTAGTGGTATCCTGAGCCGTAACCGTAGTGATAACCATATCGATAGCCATAACGGTATCCATAGCGACCGCCACTTCCCTCGGTCCCGTTCAAGATCAGGGACATGTTCTTGTATTTTTTCTCCTCGTAGATTTTCTCCAATTCAGCAAGCATACTCCGTTCAAGTAATCCTGCACGAACTACGAAAACGGTACGGTCGGCCAGTTTCTCAATAATTTGCGTGTCGGCCACCAGTTCAACGGGCGGACAGTCGATCAGCACATAGTCATATTGCTCCCTTACAGTATCGATTGTCTGCTTTAACCGCTCGTCGAACAATAATTCCGTTGGGTTAGGAGGAATCGTTCCCACGGGTAGTATATCCATAGATTTATGTTTCGGATCGGGTACGATGATCTCATCCAGATTATCGATACGACCTCCCAGATAGTCGCTCAATCCCTTGTCAGGAGAGTCGATATAGGATGATGATGCAGAGGCGTGGCGCAGGTCTCCGTCGATTACCAGCACTTTTTTTCCTTTGATGGCAAGGCTCACGGCGATGTTCATGGTCAGAAACGATTTGCCGCTGCCCGGATTGAATGAGGTCATGATGATGACATTCGAAGTCTTGTCCTTGCCGGTCATAAATTCCAGGTTGGTACGCAATACGCGGAATGCCTCGTTGATGATGTCACGGTTGCCCTCCTTGACGACAACGGCCTTGACTTCCTGCGGCTCCTAATATCCCTTTTTTCTTTCTTGTGAACAGCGGAATTTCACCGATGAACGGTATAGTCAGGTTTTCCAGGTCTTTCCTTCCCCGTACACGGGTATTCATATTCTCGCGCATGAAGATAATGACTATCGGAATGAGCAGCCCCAGAGCGAATGCGACCATAAAGATATTTTTATGCACAGGGGATGTCGGCAACATGCTGCCGTGTGGCGGGGTAACAATGCGGGTATTATAAGCCGTGAACGCCTGTGAGAGTTCGTTCTCTTCACGCTTTTGCAACAGGAATAGGTAAAGAGCTTCCTTTACCTTCTGTTGGCGCTCCACCGAAAGCAGGTACTTGGCCTGTGTTGGGTTGGCCGCTATACGTGATGTCGTCTGTTGCTCCGTCTGCCGCAAACTTTTTATCTGCGAATTCAAGGTCACTATCTGATTGTCGATAGATCTGATTATCGCCCCACGCATGGATGCCAGAGCCTGATCCATATCCACGACCAGCGGATTTTCCGTGCTGCTGTTCGCAACCAGACTGTTGCGCTGCAACAGTTGCTTGTTGTATTCGGCAATCTGCGATTCAATATTGGCGCTTTCAATGCCGGAGTTGGCCGGAAGCAGTTGGGTACGGTTGGCATCGTTGGCTAAATAGTTCCGGATGTAACGGGTCATATAAAGCTGGTTGTTCAGGGACAGGATCTGCGCGTTGGCCGCACTGCTTTGAGCCATATACATACTCGATGCCGCCTGCACGTCGGGCAACAGATGTTCTGACTTGTAAGAGGAGATATCCTCGTCCACATTTCCCAGTTCCCGTTCGATTACGCCCAGACGCTCGTTGATGAACATTGAGGTGCTGACAGCGATCTGGTTTTTGTCCTTCACCCAATTCTCGTTATAAACGGAAATCAACATGCTCAATACATCTTCTGCCCGCTGTGTGGAGTTATCCTTGAATGACAAGTCTATGACTGACGCTTTCTCGCTGTTCAATGAAACGGACAGATTGGACGAGCAGGAGTTGACGGCGTTATACAGACTGGATTTGCCTACATATAATGTATATGCCTCGCCTTTCACGTAATTGGGTGTTGTATTGATAATGATTTTTCCCAATGGCGTAGGGATGGAGTCGAGCAAGCTTCCCTTTACGTCCTTTTCTTCAAGATCTGTCCCGTTACGTATAAAGTCGGATAGGTATAACGTACCGTCCGGCTGTATTTCCAACGTAAAACCGGCTGATTCATTCTCAGGCAAGTCATTTATCGTTACATCCACCGGTAATGTCAGTCCATAGGCTACCTGACGGTGGAATTTCCCCGAACGAAGTAATTCATATCCAGACGCAACCGTTTAACCACTTCGGTCATTAAAGACGGTGATCGAAAGGTGATGAGTTCGTTATTCACATTTGTACCGGATTGAAACAGCCCGAACTCCGAGAAGGATTCCAAATCCGAGGAGACCGACTTGCCTTTGGAATCCTCTTTGATCAATACCGAAGCGGTACGTGTATATACGGCAGGAGTGCGTAACAGATAGGCAGTAGCGGCACCGATCGTTACCGCTAAAGACAAGACGAACCACTTCCATCTTGCGAGGCACAGGTATAACAGGTCCTGTATTCGCAGGAAATCATCCTGCTGCCCCGGTTTTATATTCTTTTGATTTACGGTCATCATATCTGATTCTATATTATTTTACAATCAACACGGTAATGGTCGTCAGCAACGAGGCCAATGACATCCAGAAAGAGGCTGAGCGGACGTTATTGCCGTTGACGGTCGCCTGCCGTGCTTTCATTGAGTTGGGTTCCACATAAACGATATCGTTCTGCTGCAAATAATACACAGGAGAGGCATAAAGGTCATATCCCGAATTCAGGTTGACCTGATACAGGGTTTTTTTCCCGTTTTCCTCCCGTTGTACCAGCACGTTTTCCCGTTTCCCATAGACGGTAAGGTCCCCGGCCATGCTTAAGGCCTCCAAAAGTGTCAGCTTGTCCTTTTCGATATTGAAACGTCCGGGGGTGGCAACCTCGCCCAACACTGAAACGGTCAGGTTCATAAACTCCACTGTAACAACGGGGTCTTTCACGAGATTCTTTGAAACCAATTCCTCTTTTATATACGAGGCGATCTCCGCGCGTGTCATTCCTGCCACATGGATATGTCCCAGCACAGGAAAATCAATATCCCCATCCTTATTTATTGTATATCCTGATATTCCCTGACTATTGGATGTACCTGATGTCGTACCAATCTGTCGGGATATGATCGGAAGGTTGAAAAGGTTCATTAATAAGGGGTCTTTGCTGTTGACCTGTATGGAAATCTTGTCTTCTGGACGTATCCGGATTTCCAGCGGGTTCAAGACTTGCTCTGCGGTACCCCGTTTCAGGTCCGTGAAATAAGCGACTTTCGGTGTGGCACATGATCCCAATAGAAAGGCCACGGTTAATAAGGATAAAATGTATCTGATTTTCATATTTATTGATTTTTATTTGTTGGTTTTCTGTTCCGATTGAAGTTGTGCGATAGATTTTGTCAGCCTGATGTTGGCGAGAGTCCATATCAATATATCACCCAAAACGATCCAGTTCACATTGAGATAAAGGGACAGAAGAATATTGAGCAGTATGAATATAGTTGACACGGAAACAATGATGATCATGGTATTGCGCTGCTTTATTCCGAGAGCAAGCAGCTTATGGTGGATATGGTTCTTGTCCGGCAGGAACGGGTTCTTTCCGTTGCGTACCCGATGCAGGTAGACCCGGACCACATCGCAGCATGGAACCAGCAAGGGTGAGAAGGCTAGCACCATCGGATGTACATTTCCTGTATTATCGTCTAGACCGCACATGGTCAGTTTGAGACTGAGGAAACAGAGCATCATGCCGATGGTCAAACTGCCTGTGTCGCCCATGAAGATCTTCCTTCCGTGTTTGGCGTTCCCGAAAACATTGTAATAGAAGAATGGTACCAACACTCCCAATGTGGCAAACGCCAGCATGGCATAAACATACTGATGGAGCATAAAGAAAGTCAGTCCATAAAATAGGCAGGCGATACTGCATAGCCCGGAAGCCAGCCCGTCAATGCCGTCAATCAGGTTGATGGCATTGATGATGAAGACCACGATCAGGATGGTCAGGGGATATCCTAACCATAACGGCACCGCATGGATGCCCAGAACACCGTATAGGTTGTTGATATATACCCCACCGGCAATAAGCATCACGCCGCACAGAATCTGGATGACAAACTTGGCACGATAACGGATACCGATCAGGTCATCGGCCATGCCAACCAGATATAGTACCATGATGGAGCAGAAAGCAAAAGCCAAAGAGCACACGTCGTTCCCGATTTCGGACAATATCTCCGAATGTCCCAGCACCATATTGATTCCTAGCAACAGGGCTATGGTGAAAAACACTACCGGCTTGAATGCGATACCACCCAATCGGGGCACCGCACAATGATGTACCTTCCGCTCATCGGGAAAGTCGAACAATTTCTTACGGAAAGCGATTAGCAGAATCTGGGGAATGACGATACCCGCACAGAGAACACAAAGCAAAAATGCCAGTGAACAATTTACAATCCAAAAATACATATATTCAAATATTATTTTATTTGTGTAAGGCCACGAGGAAGGGGAACTTCATCATCTCCTTTTTGTGTCATCTCTCAAAATTTGTCACAATCGGAATCATTGATGACTTCAATCAAATCGGGATGAACTTCTACCGATATACCCATAATCCCTTCAAGCATCACAACCACCCGGCGGCGACGTTTTCCTTTCACCCGCATGAATACGCCCTTTACTCCATTGAACTTGCCACCGTAAATACATATGTGGGTACCTTTCCGTATGTCAATCTCTTCCGGTTTATAATAGACCGTATCCTTCTCATGCAGGGAAGCTATTTGGATGAAACTGTCCATCTGGTCGTCCGGCACGGTGATATATTCCATACCCATGCTTTTTTTCCACATGGCGAATTGCAGGAAGTTGTACCGTTTCTTGAATTCGGTGATCTGCGAGTGGCTGGCGTGGACGAAAACCAGACTCGGTATGACCGGCACCAACCTTGTCGACTTCACCCCGTGGTAGATCCTTACGGCGTAATGTTTCGGAATGAAATATTCCAGACCGTATTCCTTGTCCTTCAGCCTGTCCTCCGCCATTTTCTCATTCTTGTAGGCGCGCATGACGAACCAGCGGACCTGCTTTTTTTCTTCCGCCGTAGAAAAACTCATACCCATATTGCCGGGATTATTTTATAGGTGAGGATATACCCCTAGTTCATGCCAATTCGTATATTGGTATGTATTACAACGGATTACATTTCCTTTATTTATAATATCCACTGTCAGTCCCATACTTTTGACAAAGTGTACAGACCTCATTTCCGGGGCTTCTGCCGCTGCTTCTCTTGGCAAGAGAAATATCCGGGGATCATATTTTACGTAAATGACTGACGGACAGATAGAAATACAGAACGGCATTATGGTACTTATCCGACATATGTTAAGCAAATACACTCTGTATGAATGTTTTGGTTAATTTTATTACCCGTTTTCTATTGTTTTTTCAATATTTTACGTAACTTTGCACATTGTAATAATTCTCTTGCCAAGAAAACGAGCCGTATGCTCAACAATTTTTATTGTATTACAAAACGTCTTCAAAAATCCATTTTTAAAAACATCCGGTTTTAAATTGTCAATAAGAATATCTCCAACGGTATCCTGCCGCTGTATTGACAGTTCATGGATCTTTTCCGGTACTTTTCTTTTTAAGAGAAATATCGGGAAGGGATAGCATCTGACAATCAGAATTATATATAAATCCTGAAAGTGATCTGTTCAACAATCATACCGGCATTTGAAACATTTTCCTTTGGAGAAAACAGTTTTTTATCATACGGACGGGTACTTTCCCATATTTTGATTATCTTTGCAATGTGTAATATTTCTCTTAAAAAGAGAAGCAGGAACGGCACAGCCTTTGTCCGTTATTCTGCGTGCCGCATCCGTCCCCGTTATAAGGATTTGAGTATGATGTCGTTTGCCTTGTCCACTTGTGAGGTGTCCAGCGAGGCGAGGTAGATTCTGGTCGTGTTTTCCGAATCATGTCCCATCGCCTCGCTGATGGTTGCCAGCGGCACATTCTTGCTTCTGGCGATACTCGCCCATGCATGACGGGCTACATACATGGTGAGCGGCATACCGAGCCCGAGCCGTTTCCCGAGTTCCTTGAGTTTTCCGTTGATGAAATGCGCTGCGCTCCTGTACTGCCGCACGGCATCCTTGGCCGTATCTCTGATGACCGGAAAAAGGTAGGGGCTGTCATTGTGGCCATACCTGTCCAGGATCTCCTGCATGGGCTTCTCCCATTTAATGGACAGACGCCGGCCGGTCTTCCGCCTGCGGTAGGTCAGCACGCCGCTCTTCAGATCAGCCTTTTTCAGGTAGGCGATGTCGACGAACGACATGCCCCGGGTATAAAAGCTCAGCATGAACATGTCCCTGGCGTATTCCATGCCCGGGGAAAGGCGCAGGTCCAGGTCACGTATCATGCGGACCGCTTTCAATGGAACAGCACGTTTTACGGTCTTGTCTATTCCGGTGTAGACATGCTTGAAAGGGCTGCGCTGTACCGTCAGTTCCCTGTCCACCGCACGGTTGTAGACGGCACGCAGGTTCCGCATGTAATAAGAGGTGCTGTTCGGACATATCCCCTTGTCCTTCAGCCATGCCTCGTATTCCAGCATGAGGGTGGAGCCGATATCCTCCAGCGGGATGTCGCCGTCCCTGCCCCGAAAGTGCGTGAAGCTGTTCAGTACGGTGGTGTACCTCTCGGCGGTGCGCTTCTTGCCGACACGCTCCAGTTCCTCCACGAGCCTCTTTCCGAAGGCCATGAAATTATGGCTGTCCTCAGGGGGCGGGTTGTGAAAAAGTTCGACAACCCTGCCGGCGGGATAGGTACCGCCGGAACGTTCCAGTCCGGCAATGATACTTTCCAGACGGCGGATGTCTTTTTCCATCCGCTCCTTTAACGCAAGCAGGAGGCTTCTTCTGGAATCACCGGATACCGGCAGTATGATTTCCGACGTGCGTTCGTCCCATTCCGAAGGGAACAGCCTGTAGCCGGTGTTTATCTGGCGCGCCACCCTTCCGTGGATGATCTGGAAATAGAGCGTCCCCTCCCTGCCTTCCACGGACGAGGACCTGAATTTGGTTTTGATTGTTGCCATAGTGCAGTCATTTTGAATTGGGATTGTCCACTTGCTTCCTGATTTCCTGTGCCTCCCTGAACAGCCGGTGCGCCAGACTGTCCTTGTAGGCCGCCATTTCATGATTACGGATGCGGTTCCTGACCGAGTCCTCAAAAGCGGTCACCAGCCTTTCCACACGCCGGATCTTTTCCTCGTCCCGCTTGATGGTGAAATGCTTCTCCAGGAAGGCGATGTCGGGATCATCCCCCGGCAGGCAGATCCTGATGGCACGGTATTTCAAATCGGCATCCTTCAAAAGCCGGTTCGTGCGGTACTGGTTACAGTTGGTCCAGACGGAAACGACCAGTGCCAGGATCAGTGCTGAAGCTGTCGTTACCACCGCCTTGGATGCGCTTTCCAGACGGTAGGTCACCAGTCTGCGCTCCGGTTCCTTTTTCAACAGGACCATTCTCTCATCCAGCCGTCTTACCGTTTCCTTTACCGCCTGGCTGTCCTGCCGCAGGCTGTCCCTTGTCTTTTCCATTTCTCCGGCAAACGTTTCGGCAGACAACGGCCTGCCTTCCGACAACCGGGCGGTATGGCTACGTACCGCTGCTATTTCCGAACTGTTTTTCTCCACTGCGGATTGCAGGCGTTCCAGACGGATTTTCAGTTCCGCAATCCCTTCAGGGAATTGGTCCGGTTTTCAACTGCGGGGCTTGTGCCTTCCACAGGCAGCGTCTCCACTTTCTTCTCGATCCTTTCAAGGCATCCGTAGATGCCTTCCAGATAGTTTTCCTGTTTCATCTTTCAAAGTTTTTTCGTTATACATATGGTTCACAAACTCCTTCCTTTCCTGCGCTTCTTTTTCTCCGCAGGCGTTCCGCCTCTTTCTCGTCCTCTCCGTCGGTACCACCGACGGCATGAACACGCCACCCGTACCGGTGACTTCGACCAGGTTATCAATAACAGAACCATGACTTTGTTCATGGTACGGTTGCTTTTGGGAAACGTCATTTTCCAGGGACGTGACATGGTTATGGTCCAATGCCGCATCCAGCCTTGACCAACTGAAACTGCGGTCAATCTCACTTCCCTTGAATGACTGGTTATCCTTGATAAAGCGGATGCCCTGCACTTCATTAGTGTTTCCCTTATACTTGAATTCCATTTCCACGCCCATTTTTAAGAGCTTATTTTGAAATTCTTTCCATGTATTTGCACTCCTCAAAGCTTCCTTAACCGCACGATATATCTCGTATTTCACCCTTTCGGAAGCGTGCAGCTTTTCCGTTTTAACGGACTGTTTGCCTTCGGAATAGGTGAGCGAATACTTGTCCTTGAGCATTTTCGTCACCCTCTCGTTGCGCTTGAAATCGTTGCTGTCGGAAATCACCTTCCCGTCGAAGTTCACCCGGTTGAAGACGATGTGGCAGTGCGGGTTGTCCGTCCCGTGATGCCTCACCACGATGAACTGCGTGTTCCGTATCCCCATCAGCTCCAGGTATTCCTCCGCCAGCCTTGCCATGAACGCGTCGGTCAGCCTCGGTGCGTCCTCCGGCTTGAAGCTGAGCGCAATGTGCCCCACCGGTTTCGCCACGTCCGGATTCAGCAGGCATTGCCACCGGAAACTTCGCGCCATCTCTTCTGCCGTTCCCAGCAGCACGCCTTCCGAGGCGATGATTTTTGCGTCGTCCTTCTGCGTCACGTAGCGTATGCAGCCGCTGAACGAGCGGCCTTTCCTGATCTTCCCTATCATGAGGCTATCCTCCTTTCGGCCTGTAATCATCCATGATCCGCTTCAGCTTTCCCAGCAGCCCCTCTATCAGCAGCCTTGTCCTGTAAAAGCCTGTTTGGTGTGAGAGCTTTGTCAGCTGGTTCAGGTTGTTCGCCATTCCCGCCAGGCTGCGCAGCAGCGCGTTTTCTTCAGGCGTATGCCTTGCCGTAACGGTAGCCGCCAGTGCCGCCTCCCTGATATAGACCGCCAGGCTCCGGCCGGACTTCCCTGCCCTGAACCTGAGAGTTTCGTAGCTGACGGGGGAGAACTTCACTGTCACTCCCTTGGTCAGCTTTCGCGTCCTGCCCAGTGCCGGACGCCCGCGTCTTTTCTTCATCCCATTCACATCCTTTGTCATATGTTTTTTCTTTTTCGTCCGTATTTCTTTCATTCCGGAATCTGCGACCGGCGGGAGCGGATTTGCCCTTTCTGCAACCACCGGGAGCGGGGAGCAAGGGTTTTCGGGAATCCGGAAACATAACCTTGCTCCCCCCACAGAAAAATCCCCCCCCCCGCATTTTCCACATTGAAGCGGGTATACAGGGAACAGTGCATACATCGGGTATACTCCACGCCCGGTAACAGGCTGTCAGATTTTTCTCCACTGCTCGATGTCCCCACGGTAGGCGGCAAGATGCTCCCTGGCAAGGTTCTCCAGCAGTCCGGAAACGCTCATGCCACGCCCGCCGAGCCTGCGGACGACGGCGTCCAGTTCGTCCCTCACATCCTCACTGACGAACACCGTCTTGCGGTTCCTGATCTTCGGGACGGTGAGGTATGTTTCTCGGTACTCCTCCAGCGAGGCCCTACGCTGCCTGCCGCTCGTCCTTCTTCTCACGGGGTCTTCCGGTTCCGGCGGGGTGTCCTTTCTTCCCGCTTCCCCGGACACCTCTTCCGCAACGGCCCCGGATGGAATCACCGGTTCCGCATCCGTACCGGCGGATTCTCCCGAACCGGGTTCCATCATGAGTCTTTCCCACCACTCGTCGTGGCCGGCTCCGGGACTACGGCCGTTCTTTCTGTCTGCGGTTTCGGATACCGCCATTTTCTTCCCTTTCGTTTTTTCAGTCGGTTCACTTTTCATTGTACATGGATTTTAGATGGTTGATACTGTGGGCACAGTCTACCCGTTTGCCCGATTGTCGGAAGCAAATAAAACGATAATAACAAGTGCTGTGAAACGGACGGGTCCGATTGGCGGGGTTTGCCGTGTTATTCATATTGTTGGATCAGTCTGACGGTGATGACTTCACAAATATACGCACCGGAAATTTCCCACTCTTCGGGAACGGATCTGAACGTCTGTTTACTAAAAGCAAATGAATATTAAAATCCGATTTCCATGACATCTGATGACATATAATGACATCTGATGAAGGGGCGGAACCATATCCGGGAACAATCATTTACTTTGCAGATGAAACAAGTACGCATATGGTGTCAAAGGTAGTCATCCTGTCTTGAAATTCAGGACGTTCCGCCGGGATTCACTAAATTGCGGAACGGAATCCGGATCCGAAGAGAATGAAACAGATGTCAAACCTGAAATTACAGTGATTATGGAAATAGTGAACATTGAGGCAAGGACTTTCGAGGCGATGCTCTCGGCCTTCCGGACGTTTGCGGACCGGCTGGACACCCTCTGCCGGCTGTACGGCGACATGGAGGAGAAGAAATGGCTGGACAACCAGGAGGTGTGCCTGCTGCTGAAGGTCAGCCCGAGAACCCTGCAGACCCTCCGTGACAACGGCACGCTGGCATACACACAGATCTGCCACAAGACATATTACAAGCCCGGGGACGTGGAAAGTATCATCCGGATAGTGGAGGAGCGCCGCAAGCGGGCTGAAAGTATGGAAAGGTCGATCTGAAAGGCCATGAAAAACGAATGTCGAACAAAAAAAAGATCAAGTCATGATGAATACCGATAACCGTCTGCTCACCCGTGAGAGCAGCGAGCATATAAGAGAGTTCTTCTCCACCGTCGAACGTCTCTCCGTTTCCATGGAGCGTCTCTTTGCCGGCAGGTCACCGGCGATGGCGGGCGAGAACTTCTATACGGACCGCGAACTGGCTGAAAAGCTGAAAGTGAGCCGCCGCAGCCTGCAACAGTACCGTGACAGCGGTCTGCTTGCCTTCATCCGGCTGGGCGGCAAGATACTGTACCGTTCTTCCGACATCGAGAAGCTGCTTGACGGCTGCTACCGGGAGGCGAGAACCAGGCCGGAGGAACTTTAGAAAAGTTTCGTACGGGATCGTGAATGAAGGGGCGGTCGGTTGTCATACCGGTCGCTCCTTCATTTTCTTTCCACCGGATGAACGACTTTAATTTGCTCGTAAAATACTTATACACAGAGTGTTTTTTTCTTTATGAATTATGATCCGGTGACAACATTGGCATAACATGGCGGGACATGGAAACATTTTTCCGATATGGCAATAAGATACGGGGATTCCATTATAAAAAAAGACTCTTATTTTATTATGTCATTATGTTATTCTGAAATTGGGGCGGGCCGTTCGTGTACCGGTGGGACGATCCGTTCCCGTAATGGCGGCACATTCCGTACTGGTATCATTATCCTCCGGCAATGCCGTTTCCCGGTCTTTTCGGAGTGACCTTATGCCGGCCGGTGACAACCGCATGTCCGTGTGTAAACATGGCGGCGCATAAAAACAGGCACATCCTCCGGGCTCCTGTCCCGTCGGATGCACCTGTCTCCGTCATGTCATATACAGCCGGACTCCTCCGGCCCATGCCTCTATCTGAGTATCGGATTCGAGAGCAGTATCTTGTAATAGGCCACTCCGCCAATCTCTACCGGCATCCTCGCCATCATGAACTGCACGCTCTTCCTCTCCACCTTCGCCTGCCGCATGAGTCTCTGCACGATAAACCCCGCCGAGAACCTTGCGCATCTTTTATCCTTCCAGACAATGAACCCCTCGCTATCATCGGCCCGGCAGATGTACCAGTCATCCGTCTCGTCGTCGTGGGCGAAGTTCACCCGTCCGCCACCGAGGATTCCCAATTCGATTGACATCGTCTTTGACAGATAGACGGTCCCCCTGCTGTCAAGGTTGATGGTCCGCTTTCCCTTGTATGTGACTTCCTGCGGACGGGAGTTTTCCCTGTTGTATACTATCAGTGCCATAACTTTCTTACTTTTCCGTTAAACAATTTTTTCAATACATGAAGCTTTCCACCGCCAGCATCTGACTTCTCCATGCGAAACCGCTGTGGGTACGTACCGCGTCCACTATCCTGCATACTTTCTGCGATATGGCCGATGCCGAGATACCCATGCATTCCGCCAGTGCCTTGAACGAGAACTGCGCCTCATAGAACCTGAGCATGAACATCCGGTACTCCTCGTAGGAGAACTTCTGCCTTACGAAACGCAGTATGTCTCTTACCAGCCGCTCGCACCCGTTCAGGTCGTCCTCGGAAAGGAATTTTGCCTCTTCGCCACATCGGAGGAAGAAATCATCTTCAGGGTGTGCATACCGATTCTCCCTTTTAATCTTTACCAGGGCCGCCTTTGTAGCATCCGATGAAATACGCGTCATAGTCCGTTATGTCCTTTCCGGGAACCAGCACCTGCCTTCTTACAAAAAGGTAGGTGTCATGGAAATTGTCCTCGTCCAGCATTCCGTACCGGCGTAACGTCCCTCTCAACCTGTCATAGGATGCAGTGAACCACTCGTTGAACAGTCTTTCCTTTTCTGCGCTCTTGTCTGCCATAGCTTTATATTTTTTTGAGTTATACATGGCCTACACGGGTAGGCATTCTTATTTCTTGTGCTTCCTCCAGTTTGTTTTTCGGCGGTCTCCGGCAAGGCTTGCCGTGAAAAAAATACGCTCACGCGAAGCGTGAGGAAGATTTTTTCACGTGCAACCAGCCCGAAGGGCCGCCTTGCGGGACCGGCCTGAAAAACAACTATTTTTGCCGCAAGAAATGAGGATGATGGATTCCTTCCTTCTATCTATTGTCTGTCCGGTGAGAATTTAGATTCCATGCAGCTTTTCTGTCTTTGGTATGTTTGGAGAAATATTCAAGGATATGAAATGAGAACGGCAATACGCGATGTTGCGGAAGGAGCAGATATGGGATTGGAAACAGGAAGCGTGCCCGGGCTTTCATGCAGTTTATACGGCGGTGTTGATTTTGGGGAGGATTACAGGGAAGTGACAGGAAAGTCGGCCGTTCCGGAGAAATTGTATGTGTACGTTGTTCCTTCCGAAATACGGAGTCTTTTAAAATCATGGAAGACCTCATTCGGGAGTGTGTCTCGATATTTGCCTGAGACAAAATTATAAGTCGCCTATTCATGGATAAGTATTTGGAATATATCAACGACATGCTACGATACAATAAAGAGAATCGGAACGGCAGACTGAAACTCGCAATCTGCTGATAATGCGGACTATTCTAAAACAAGTGTGGAAAACTTGAAGACATCCGACGGAAAACCTTGGAAAAAGAAGAACCGGACAAAGTCTCCGCCTTCAAAATAATGCTCTATTATGCCACAGGTGCGGCATTACTTGTCATTCCGGATTGGCTTCCCATGAAATCCACCGCCCGCCATCAAGAAAACGGCCGGTGCCATATGGCAGGTAATCGTAGCGACAGCCTGTCTTTGGAACCCGTTGTCACCCTAAAGGATTTTACTGATATATTATTATGTCAGTCCTTTTTCAAATCAAAATACAGCAAACGGGTTTTCAAAGGTTCATCTTGCGGAATATCATAATATTGCTTTTCTATCACGTCTGTTTTATAGAGTGGAACGAAACCGTTTCTTTCATAATACCTGAGAATCTTTTCCTCATTGTATGCATCCACCACGATAAAACGGCATCCTGTCTTGTTGTCCTCATGACGGAACCAGTCTTTTATGAAAGCCATCAGTTGCCGTCCTACGTGGCTTGATGTACCCTGATATTCCAGGTTGACCCCCAGTCTTCCTATCAGCACGGCCGGATAGCTGCGTCCACGTTTAGGATTTACAATATTGCGTTGCAGCCTGTTTTTATCATTGGGGGATATTAATCTGGTCTTGATACTGTCATTGGACAAGGTAAACAAGGCCACAATACGATGCGGGATTTCAGTCGTCACCCAACAATATGTTTTCCCAAGGAGTTCATCCGCATACAGATCGGCATCATTGAGAAAAAAATCATCAAGGTCATTCTCGCCACAAGTGAAAGGAAGGCAATTCCTCCGTACTTCCTTGTTATAGGCAAGCATGACACAATCATCATATAAAGAAATACCGTCCATTGCTGTTAATTGAACCGGAATGAACGGGATTTCTCCAATACTTTTCGCAACCGTTTCTTTGCCTCCACTGATAACCGGGGTGTTACCTTTGCGGCGTTCTTGTCTGCACTGCGTACGAAATCTTCCGCCGTAACGCCCTCCAAAACCGGAATGTTCTTGATAGTTATAGCCATAATATTATTTTTTGCAAAAATACAACTTTGTTGTTATACAGCCAAATAATAGCCCGTCTTCCACTCTTTTTTCCGGAATGTTCCTCCATATCCGGAAAAGTCTGTGTCACGCCACCCGTTGCGGTAGCCGTTTTTCTCAAGGAAAGGGCAGGCAATACCGGCGGACGTGGATATGGGCAAAACAACCCGCATATGCAATGCAGAGGGAGCAGGAGAGCCTTCACCACAGCCGGAGAGAAAAGTGGTTTCATGCCGGGGTACGGCATGAAAAGGGGCTCCCGGACAGTTCTTTTCCTTGTCGCACATGCACTACGTCGGTCGCAGTTTTCGCCTTCTGAATCCCTCTTACGTCCGTCCCTGCGCTTTCGGAGCGTTTTTCCGGCAGAAAATTTCGCCGTACGGAAATTTTCTGCCGGAAACCGAAGGGAAAACGCGGAGTCCCGCAGGGACGGACGAACTTTGATGAGGAAGGGGAAAATCATCCGTTTCATAAATACCATTTCCTCAGATGGCATCGCATATTTCCTTCTCCATCTTTTCCAGCTTATGGGACAGGATTTCCATGTCGCTGCTGATCTTCTGGTTGGTTATCCGGGTATATATCTGGGTGGTTTTCAAATCCGTATGCCCCAAAAGACGGCTTACGGTCTCGATGGGTACACCGTGCGAGAGCAGCACGGTGGTGGCGTTCGTATGCCGGGCCACATGATAGGTCAGCCGTATCTTGAAACCGCACTGCCTGCCAAGTTCCTTCAATATGGTGTTGCATCTGCCGTTGCTCGGTACCGGAAATACATGACCGTCCTTGGACAGTCCCTTATACTTCTCTATGATGCGCTTGGGCACGTCCAGCAGGCGGATGTTGGACTCGGTGTTTGTCTTGCGACGGCGGGTGATGATCCAGAGGTTGCCGTCGAAGAAGGTCTGGAGCCGGTCGGTCGTCAGTGCCTTCACGTCCGCGTATGCCAGTCCGGTGAACACAGAGAAGATGAAGAGGTCGCGTACCAGTTCGCAGGTCCCGCTTTTCACCGGGGTCTCCATCAACGTCTGTATCTCACGCTCCGTCAGGTAGCCTCGGTCAACGCTCTCGGGGGAATTGATGTACCCGGCGAAGGGGTTGAAGGGAAGCGCACCGCTGTTGCGGGCGATGGAGATGACGTGCTTGAGCCCGATCATGTAACCCCATACGGTATTGGTGCGGCATTTCTTCTCCGTACGCAGGAAATACTCGAAGTTGTTGATGAAGGTCAGGTTGAGTTCCTTCAGGGGGATGTCGTCACGGCGGTATACTTTCGGGACGAACTCGCAAAGGTGCCTGTATATGGTACGGTAGCGGTTGTATGTTCCCTGCACGCGGCTGTGTCCCACTTTCTTGATGAACTCCTCGTTGTGCTGCTCGAAGAGCTTCAGCAGCGTCTCGCGTTTCACGCCCAGCCCGAGGCAGGCGTCCCTCAGCCTGGCGGCGGTGACATAGCCGTCGGACTGCATCAGTTCCTGGTAACGGCGGTTCACGTCCACGCGTATCCGGTCAACCGCCGCATTGATTTTCTGCGCCTCGGCGCTCTTGCCCGTGGCACGTGCCGTTTTCACGTCCCAAAGTTTCGGGGGCACGTCCAGCTTGCAGCTGAACTGCTTGATTTCGCCGTCTACCGTAAGACGGCACATCAGGGGGAGATAGCCGTTGGCTCTCTCGCTGCCCTTCTTCACGTAGAAGAGGATTTTGAAGGTCGATCTGCTCATACTCGTTTTCATACTTTTTTGATCGTTACAAAGTTAATATCAAGCGAGTTGTCCTCAGGTATGAAAAACTGTGCAAATTACTGAAATAGAATCTGTTGTGCCGTTTCTTGTTCCTGTTATATCAGTAACGATATGGGAACTGAAGTCTTTCGCAGCTTTTATCGGACCTCCTTTTTCAGCTTATGCAGTATTATGAGTTAAACACCTAACCACTTAATAGACTGCATTTTTGCTGTATTATCATCAACCTTGCTTTTCTTTCTGCGTTTACTTTATGTTTTATTCTTGCTTTCACCTTATACTTTTGCACAAAACTATAAAGGAAACTATTCAAACAGAGATTGATGCAATAAACAAAATGCCTTTGAGAATTGCAATACCTTGTTCCTTTAGATAGTTTAGGAAAAGTAATAGAGGATGAATATATGGAATTTGATCAAATCCATTCATACAAAATCTTAGATGATGGTCATATTAAGAATGCCAATATATTGATCACTATGTATTTCGATAGCGATAACAATATCAGGAAAGTATTTAAGCGATGGGCTGACGGGGGTGCATTGCATAGTATCGCATATTATGATTCTAATGGGCGATTGATATATGGGGTATATAATAGAGGAGATGAAACTCACGGAAAGTTGTATGCTGATGCTCCGGGTTTTCATATAGAGCATTTTCCTGAAGAGAATGAATGTAATGACTGTTTTGAAGCATACCTATTCTTATCTACGAAATGCATGGAAGCTCAGTATAATATAATATTACAGAGCCCCCAAATGCTAAAAGGACGATTTTTACGCCACAAGTTGGAAATAGTGCCATACTATGCAGTTCTTACATTTATTCTTTGCCTAATGGAGAAAAAACTACCAAAGGCGAAGATGGTATAGCAGTCAATTTTGGAATGCCTGTTGTCATAAGTAATTTAACAAATGACTGGTGCAAAATAAATTCCATTTTTAATGCTCCTATAGGTTATATACCTATTCAAGACATTGAAATCATTAAGTAAATATAGTCAGCAACTAACAAGGTCGAGATAACAGCTGAACGCTGTTCCTCACCAAGCCATTAACATCAAAAACAGTGTACCATATATGGAAACAAGAGATAAACTTTTTACTGAAGAACAGTATAGGAAACAACTTGCTGGATATTCCAAAAGGTGTAAACAGTTAGAAAGCAGTATTATGGAAATTATCAATGCAGAGAAAGAGCATATTCAATTATACTCTGCTCCAAATTCTAATGTTGCTTACAATAAAAACAGTTACACTTTTTGGATGTAAATTGAATTCATTTCTAACCAAGTATTCAGTTGGGGAAGATATGGCAAAATTGAAAGATGATTACAATAATTTAGTGAAAACGCTAACAAATCATTGGACGATTACCGGTATGTATGTACAGATGTTATGGATGTTGTCTATTGGAATTATGTTAGATACAGATGAACAAAATATAAGGATATTATCAAGCATGATTGACAATGAAAATGTTAATGATGCCTTGTATGATTTTTTAATAAAATACAGATTAACCGATTGGGAAAGATGTTCTGACACAGTATTGTTTCCAGTTCCTTATCAAAGTACATTGTCTATAATTTCCAGCAACAATCAAAGTAAAGAATTGTCCATTCAGAAATTAGAGAAGTATCTTAAAAAGGAATGGTATCGAGGTCATTCTGATTGTGCTTGGCATGACGACCATAAATATGGTATCAGACATGACGGCTATTGGAGCTTTGAAAGTGGTGCGTTGGTCAAGGTCTTGGGGTTGGATGATAGCAGCCTTAAAGGGTTGCCGTATTATCCATATGATATGGTACACTGGAATGAGAATAAAATATGATGTTAACGAAGCGTGATAACGCCTTACAGCGTTCCCCCGCTAAACCATTACCGATAAATTAATTAAAAAACAGAAAATGTGTTTGAACAAAAAAATATGGCATGGCATTTTTTAGCCATAATGCTTATTCCGTAGTTGCTCAAAAATTGACGGATAATGATACCTGCATTTCATGGGCTGGACTACATATGATAAATAAATACGAAATATCAAATTTATCATATGAATTTATCAAACTATCCCAAAATAATAATTTTTGTTTAGTGCTTTTCACTATTAACAAGGAGAAATTTATCAATAATGATGGCTTAAACCCTACGGATTGCAAAAATTATATAGTATATAGTTTTGATACAGAAGAAGAACTTTTATAATATCTGTTCTCAATTGAATATTGATCCTTCTCAATTTACACAAAGGTGGAATTGTGACTATCCATTCAATTAATATGAAATATCGGTAACAACGAAAGATAGCATCTGACGATGCTCCTTTCTAACCATTAGCGCGAAAATAGAAACCAGCATGATACAGCAAGTAGAAAAACTGAAAGAAATAATCAATCAAAAACAGTATGGGGCATTTGCCTTTGCCCTACCGGGTTGATTTGATGAAACGAATAGGCAATGCACGGATAGTACAAAAAAATATTGTGCGAGTGTTGCAAAGAAAGCTTGTTCTTGCTTTTCAGAGGAATTTGGTGCGGAAAACCTATTATACAGTGCCTTGTTTGAAATAGACAGTTATCTGTACAAGAATAAGGGCACTATCGAAAGCATATCGGTTTCGGTGGAACGGTTACGTAATTATGCGGAACAATCCATTGAGAGCTGCGAAGATATGGCAGGGTGGGCAATCATCGCTTTAGGGTATGCTATCCAAAATGATGCTGCTTCCATATTGGAAATAGAGGATTATAACGGTGAAGATGATAATACTTTCGACTTTGAAAGTTGGAATGTGGATTTTATATGCTCGATAGCCTATTCGGGCAGCAACCCTTTCGTGGAAATTGGAAATGTGGAGAAACGCAAGGAATATTGGCTGTGGTATGCAAAAATGGTAGGGAAGTTACTCAAAATCCTAATATCGAGCATTTACTATTATCTGAATACAGAAGCGGAAGCTCTTCAATTGATATACCCGCACGCAATCAATTTGACGATACTATTGAAGCTCAATTTAAGGATATATTATTTTATATAATGGATTGTAAATCCCAAAAGTTAAAAGGAAGGACTTGAATATAATATATTATTTGTTTCATGTGTAGTTGATATGTTTAGCATCACTTCTTCTAAAGGAGATATAATAACATTAAATACAAGAAATACAGATAAAATCTGTAATGCGTTTAGAAATATACGTGAACTAATGTATAATAAAAACTCAAAACAAAGGTGCATGGTTTCAAGTTGAAATGTTCTTAAAAAAAGTAAGGCTCAATATACTCTCAAGTTCAATTATGATAACCTTGAGCAAATTCCTTCTTTTTTTCAGAAAACCTGATTGGTTGTTGGAGATGTTTAGGGAATATCCTCGAAGCAAAGAATATACACCTCTCGGCTAAGAAAAAATAGTTGGAAGAAGAAAGCTGTATCTGACTTAGTTTCTATGAGTATATAAAATAATTTCGCTAACAACGCAGGATAACGGACAAGCCGTTCCCTGCTGAACCATTACAGACAACTTAATACAGAAATATATGGAATATATACCGGATTATCTGAAACCGTTTATTATACACAAAGACTATTTCCCTGAATTGATAGAAGATTCATGGTTTAATAATCCTGTGTATTGGAAAGGTCGGTTAATGTCACCGCAAAACGAGACAAAATTCAGACTTTACTTTTGTGGTGAATTAATTGATAATTCCATTGCAGGCAAGCAAAATTCACCTTTGGCAATATATGCGTATTCAGTAGATTCAGGAGAAAAGATTACTCTTTTCGATGAAAGGTATAATGGATATGAAGCATTACTTATAGAGGATAACAGAGAACTGTACCACCATTATCTCCTGAAATTCAATTTGTAGATAAAGATGCTGAAACAGAATTTGAAATTATCATTCTTGGATGCAGTAATACCGATTTTGATGATGAATACCCAGCCACCGAACAAGTACAACTAATCAACGGCGACTGGGTAAACAAAGAGTATCTAAAATGTAATGCTTTTGATTTCATTTCCATACTTATTCGCAATGCCAAAGGTCAGGTATATAAGATATTGGAAATGGAATTATGTTAGTTAAATCGTCTGTAACAAGGTCGAGATAACAGCTTAACGCTGTTCCTCACCAACCATTATCAGCACTAAGAATATGAATATTCAACTTAAAAAATATACAAGGTTAACAGTGAAAATTACAATGATGGCTGTTTCATTATTCTGCTTATTTTCCGTAAGTTGTATCAACAAACAGAAAAGAGAGTACAGACATATGTGTGATAGTCTGAGCAAGATGGATTTTCCTCCAAGAGTTCTTGATACATTATTTTTCCGGAAGTATGGAAACGGAATTGAGGTTGATACTACATTCCCCAATGGAGAACAACATCTAATACAATTAGATTATGAAAACAACTATTATTATGCAATAGAGTACCCAAACATACCGATTATAGATGTGATGTCGTATGATGGAAAGGACGGAAAGCTGATAGACTGGCATCAACGATTTATTGACTGGAACAACATATCACCTTGGGTATGGTATGATAAAGAAGGAAACGTATGCGAATTGAGTGCTACTGGCTCCGAAGAGAAAGATTATATTTATCCTACTTACTCCATTCATCAGTTAATAGAGAAACTGAAACAGGAAAATATAGATTTGTTCCATAACACTTCCATATATTATGGAACAAACTATCGGGATTCTGATTCCATTCCATATAAAAAATGTGGATGGCATGTTATGATGAAAGATACCACCGTTTCTAATGATACTTGCAACATGACTGTGAGATTATATGATGGTAAAACAGGCAGATTATCAGATGTATATAGAGGAAGATGGCAGGGGATAACTAAAACGAATATGCTGAAACAAGTACCTGTGCCACCTCACGGCGGCAAGATGCATCTCATTAGGCACAGCTTATAATAACCTATAAATGACAATAGTATGAAGAATTTGAAGAAACTTTGTGAATATTTTGCAGTCGCATTCCCCATAGTGCTGGTATGCGGCTTCATCGGACTTGTAATCAAAGAAGTGCAAAGTCGAGAAAACAACTTAATGTTATTTCTCACCAAACCATTAAAGGCATGAGGAATTTATTGGAAAAAATATTACAACATCAATTTTACTGCTCTTATAAGTTGCAGTTTTTCATTTTTTGAGGATGCTAAATCTTTTTCTATTGGCTAAGTTTCTCGAAATGGAAAAACGGCTATATAAATCGGTGCATTTCGACTAATAAGAGACATGAAGCTGCCGGAATGGATAAAGGTGTCGATGTCTATATCAGCAGTATGGCGAGTAACACCCCATACATCATCAGTATTTGGGCATTCTGCCTTGTCTGCCTTGCTTGTATCAAGATTTTCAGGATAAGCCTATTAAGTATTTTGGGAAACGGTGTCTATTTTTGCTTTTGATACCCATCGGGATATGCGGGTATTATGTCAATGAAATATTCTTATTCAAGGGGGACAAATACAGGAAATATTTCGCCGAGTTTGACAAAAAAGAAAAGGTATCTGCTCTACTACGGCATCTATGTCGTTTCCCTAATTATACGGTTAGCGACATTCTATTTATTGCTCGCCAGCGCATGAGGGAATACAAATTGAAAAGTAAAAATAGTTATGAGCTATATTACAGCAGAAAGATTGGGAAGAGTTCTTATATGGGCATGGAACAAGTATGTGAAGAAAACTGCCATTCCTTACAAGGAAATTGACTTTCATTATTCGGATTGGGTCTTTCTCCTGACAGGGCTTGTCTTTTTTGGAATTGTGCTGGGTATGACCCTGCTTTATTTTGCATTTTGGAGAACATAATTCATCGACTATATATGAGTAAAAGAATAAAAAAAACAGATAACTATTTTGAACGAGTGAAGCAACGTGCCAACCGGACGAATTACAGGTATTATTTTTTTGATTACCTGTACTTCAAAGGTGAGCAAGGTCATAAAATGAGGTCCCGATGTTCAGGGGTACTCATGCTATCCTTATATTGGTGGTTTATAATAGAAATCCCGTGTATTCCGCTATTTGACAGAAACTTGCCACATACATGGTATTTGTTATGTTGTATGGGAATGTTTCTTTTTCCTGTCTTGTTTTGCCTTGTTAGGTATCGAAAAGATAGAACATCTGCATTAGTAAACCATTATCGTCATTCGTCCAAAAATAAGATTACGATAACTTTGCTACTATTACTTCCTATGGTATTATGTGGATTTGAGCTATGGCTATTAGCTAAGTTGGGATGGATTATTTGTAAATGGTGTTAAGAAACTTGCCCCAACCACATCGGATTATCATTATTTTTTCCCTACCATACATTCATAAAGAATTTATTCAAATATGGAACAACGGATTACATCATTTTCATTGTATCAATGACTATCGGGAATACAATCCGGTATATATATATAAGGTATATTGTTCATTATAAAGAAGTAGAGAATGAAAACGAAATTAAAATACCCGATATTCAGCTTTGCCCCCAAAGGCTTGGCTATGGATTATAGGATAGAAGATTGAGCATATGAGGACAAGAGAATATTCGACAGATGAGCTGTTGCTAATCGCCAACAATGTAACCGGTGAATATACCGACAAGCAGGTACGGCAGGCAAAGCTGGAACTGTACAACCGAGGCGTGGACGACAAGGTGATCGCCGACATCATGGAAGAGAAGGAGGAAGCCTTCATGCGACGGCTGGATGCCGCCCGCCGCACGTGCTGAGAAAGCCCGCATGGACAAACAGAACGAGAAGAACAGGAATGTCAGTTACCGATGGTGGAAAATGCTCGTCATATTTATATTTGCACCGTTCTATCTGTGCAGGCAGCACTATCTGCCAAGCGACTTCTTCCCCAAACTGAAACAGCTGAAAGCGGAAAAGTATGATTTGAAATTCAGGCAACGGATCATCTGTCTGCTTGCCGGAGATATGGTCTGGATTTTCATCTACTGGGTGTATTATTCCTTTGTAAAGAATTAAAGGATGAGATGAAGTCCCCTAATTCCATTTCCAGACACGGAAGCATTTCCGGCGAAAAACGGAAGCGGTAACCGGTCTATGGCGGTTATCTTTGCAGGATTTCATACATTACCGATTTATCCATTAAAAACACATTATCATGGAAACGAAGTTTATCGAACAGCTGGTGATGACCGTACCGGAATCACTGAGAGAAACAACCCTTGCCCTCCAAACGGAAGTGGAGGAACTGCTAAAGGCGAAAAGTACGAAAAAATTCCTTGTACTGGAACCCTATTCCCGGAACACGGAACTGTGCCGCCATATCCTGCGGCGGTATGGAAAAACTGCCCGAACTGCCTTCCGTGTCATGCAAAGAGTACCGGCCATTGCTGATGCTGCTCTCCCTTTCCAAAGAGGTGGAGATACAGAACGACCTGCTGCACCATTTCGTCGAGCCTTACCGGAAAGCGTACCGCACGCCGGAGATGCTCTATCTGTGCGAGGTGCTGTACCATACCGGCACCCCACAACCCCTGTACAACATGTGTAATGAGGTATGCGACTACTTCTTCGTGGAACGGCGCAAACAGATCAGCCGGCAGTACACACCGCTTACCGAGCTGGATTTCCAGTTTGCCGAGAAACGGCTGAAGCCCCTGTATGCCGCCGTGTTCCGGATGAAGGTGAACCGCTACAGCTACCGGACGCACAGTGTGGAGGAACTCGCCGGAATGTTCTGCATGAGCGTTTCGACCTTCCGTGACAAGTTCCGCAAGATCTACCACCGCCCGGCCAACAGATGGCTCCAGGAACAACGTATCGGACAGATACGGCGGGACTTGAAATATTACTATGACCGTCCGCTAATGGAAATAGCCGAGAAGAACGGATTCGCATCGGCCAACCGTTTCTGGGAGTTCTGTACGGAACAGATGAAGCAAAGTCCGAGCGAGCTGCACAAGGATCTGTACGATGAACTGTGCAAGGAACGCCGTAAGTTCTATCTGGGCGAATAGACACCGGCATTTTCGGTGAAAAGCGGAACAGGCATGTCGGGCAAAGCGCTTACATTGAAGCCATTTTCATACTTAAACGAAAAAACATTATGAAATTATTCAATGTTACCCCTTATCTCCTGTTGCTGGAACAAGAGAACAGCAACGAGGAAACACTGTCGAAAGCCAATGCCGAGTTCGTAAAGGAAGTGTACGAGCTGCAACGTGCGGAGAACGACATCACCATTGTCCTTTTCCAGCTGCAATACCTGAGTTGCAGGCTGGTCATCCTGCGCGAGCATTACCGCACGGCACAGAAGGAACATCTGATCTGCTACTCCTATATCATCGGCACTCTGACCTATCTCTGGAAGGTATGCAAGCCCACTGCAAGTTCGCCTATGAGATACA
>VOFJ01000734.1_pt1 | contig 43298 bp, 75 predicted proteins | sample 5384081 | NCBI WGS metagenome assembly VOFJ01 (sample SAMN12384729, study PRJNA508395) | human gut metagenome | isolation source: healthy gut I | host: Homo sapiens
AATGTGTTTATTTTTGATTACTCTTGGAGAACCAGTCTCTTATCCTGTCAATCAGGTTGACGGCTTTGAATTGACCATTGAAAAGCCCACATGGTCTCCGTTTAAGGGATATACCATTCGCTGGGCTGTTACTGCGAATTCTAAAGAAATCTATTCCTTCGGTGAGGATGGTAGTCCTGGCTTTGAGTATCTCGAACGCCACATTGACGGGCAATGGTATCGTTTGACATATTCGCAGGATATATTTCCTTTTAATAATTTAGAATTCTCATTGGGTGGAGACAGTACGGGCTTGCAGGGAAGTATTGTTCAAAAATATGATTATTATGGAACTCGCTTGGAGGCGGAACCTATCGTGTAGTATTAGAAATGAAGGCAAAGGACGGAACACCGCATTATTTGGCGGCTGAATTTGATGTTGAGTAAATAAGCAGAAAGACAACTTCAAGTTTACAGAACTGAATCAAAAGAGCTCGAAGGAGCTCTTTTTCCTTTTTTATAATAGTATCATTATGGTATAATAGAGACATTAAAATTGGAATTTCAGGAGGTGTTTTTATGCCACAAATGAATAAGGGAGGAAAATTTATTTTCGGGAAATCACTCATTCGGACGGATGGAACATTGCGGATTCCACCGCAGGCAATGGAAGAATATCACATTGCAGATGAAGGAAAAGTATATCTTTTTACCGGAAGTAAGATTACCGGTGGCTTCTGCGTCACCCGGAAAGGCCTTTTGCATCCGTCGAAACTTGGTCACATTTTGGACGATACTCCACCGTTGCTTGACTACTCAGCAGGTTCTGGCGAATTCATCAAATACAAGGGGCGTTCCTACTGCTGGGTAGAGATTTCACAGGAGGGGCAAATTCTTCTTACGAAGAAAATGATGGATTTTTTGAAGGTGAGACCCGGAATGGAGCTGCTCTCTATCCGCAGTAGCGACATCGCGTTTACGATGGGAGCTAAAGGACCGCTATTGGAAAAAGCAGAAAAACTATGATGGTGAAATTCCGCTTTTTAAGTGTAACAATTTCAGTTTGCAGAGCTGACAATCTATCATTTTATCAAAGTAAGATAATTACAATCAATAACGCCGGTGCGGGATTTTTGATATCCAGTACTGGCGTTATTTATTCTACAGGGGGCTTGGGGGTGTAGCCACCAAATATATTATTAATTTTCTTCTTCGGTAAGTTTGTTAAGGATCCACTCCCCTATTGATAACAATATTCTCATCATCGCGGAGATCTTTGAAATCAGTGCAGTGTGAAGAAGCAAATTCATACATATTGTCAATGTCAACTGCACCAGTGATCTCACCCTTATTAATGATTATAAGAATATTTGTTCCGTTGTCGTCGACAGCAAAGCGCAGTTCATCAAATTCTTTATCAGGATCATTTTTGAGAATAGAATCTGTCGCAAGCAATTTAACAAGTTCCATTATCTTGTCATCCTTACCAGCATCAAAGATCTGGATCTTTTCAACGAGCTGATTTGCTGATGTCACAATCCGGTATAAGTACTTTTCGGTACGATAATCAGCCAAAAGCATTTTTTTCATAAAATATTTCATATGTCTTCTTTACTTCTGATTCAGGAACCAGATAAATCATGACAAGATCTTCCATCTGGTGATAGAGTGTGGAGTAGTTTAAACGAAAGGTCTCTCCACAGCTCGGGCAGGTATAAAGAGAAAATAGATTGATTAAGTACCTTCTCTTTCATTTCAGGATCCAGTGCAGTATTAATGCTGTCCCAGAGCTCAAAATCTCCCTCATGATGGCAGGAAGGACAAGTTACCTTTTTTCTATATGATGTCTTGACATAAATGTTCCTCCTTTCAGTGAGATAAATCTATAGTTTTCTTATTGTAGAATGCGCTTATCCTTTATTATTTTGCCAGGAAATTACTCTGAATCTCCATCGGCATATGATAAGCCTGGCCTCGTTTTGTCAGGCTGTATAATTTAAAGCTCATGAGTTCCGGGTCAGTCGCATTCAAGAACTGCAGAGTCCGAAATAATCCAGGTCTTCGTTCTGAACCATATCTTCGATCTCCTCATCATCAATCAGAAGATCGGCAGCAAACAGATTGGCCTGGTATTCTGTATTATCCGTCATATTATAGAGTGTATCATCTTGCATCGGAGCCATTTTCAGCTGGGAACGATGCAGGATGATATGTCCTAATTCATGAGCGGCAACAATCATCTTTTTTCTTCTTCTGAAAGGAAACTACTGATCATGACATAGATTGTCTTACAGCTCATGAAGCAATAGCCTTTCAGTGTTTTATATCTTGAAGTTTTCCCAACAACAATGTTCATCTGATCCATGATCTCAAATGGATCTCGGGTTCCATATTTCTTGATTAATTTCTTTGTTTCTGTATATATGTAAGTGTTTCTCAAATAAATCACCTCAAAAGTAAAAAAAAATAAAAGGGCAGAAATATCCTTGTAACTATAAGGTAACAGATTAGGTGTACAATAATGCCGCCTTCTATTATTTTTCCTCTTGGTTTTACAGATATTTTTTCGGTGTAAATTTCTTTGCACGTCTTTTGGAATCCAGATAAAGGCTCTGGATCTCATCCATAAAAGCTATTTTATCTTCGTCTGTCAGTGATCCACCGGCAAACATAGCTGCAGCCTGTTCCAGAATCTGCTGAGCCTGTTTGGCACCACGGTTACCAAACTGTTCGGATGCCTCTGTGATAAAAGCTTCATTCTCACTCATGAGATAAGAAACGTCACACTGTAATGCATCTGCCAGTTTCTGATACAGAACATTTTGTTTTGGGAAAACGTCCTTCTACTTCCCAGGATCGAATAGTCCTATATGAAACACCAACCATGCTGGCCAGTTCCTGCTGACTCATCTTTTTTTCTTTTTCTTAATGATCTTACTTTTTCACCGAATGTCATAAACATACCTCTTTCTAAGCCCTTGTCTTATAAGTTTCATTAGCCGCTTCAAGGCAAAAGCACGGGAAATGTGTTTCCTTAAAAATAAAAATTAATCTTGACAAAGGGAAATATCTCTCCTATAATGTGAATCACAGATAAGGGAAACATCTTTCCTATAAGATACACAATATTTCCTCTTTTGTCAATGAATATGTGAAATGAATTTCCTATATTTTGAATGAAAACAGGAAAGATAGACAGTCATTGATAGTTAAAATGGGATACATGTTACAGAAAGAGGAAAGACGTATGGGAGGTGGCAATGTGAGTCAGGATCAGACTTCTATTATCTGTATTGATCTAAAGTCCTTCTTATGCTTCTGTGGAATGCGTAGAACGTGGGCTGGATCCATTTAAAGCAAACCTGGTGGTTGCAGATCCGACCAGATCAAAGTCAACAATCTGCCTGGCAATCACTCCGGCTATGAAGGCTCTTGGCATCAAGAACCGGTGCCGGATCCATGAGATACCGGATTGTGTGAAGTACATCACAGCCATGCCAAGGATGCAGCTGTATATGGATTATTCCGCAAAGATCTATGGAATCTATCTGCGGTACGTCTCAAAAAAAGAAGATATCCATGTGTACAGTGTCGATGAGTGTTTTATTGATGTGACAAACTATCTGCAGCTTTATCATCTCACTGCAAAAGAAATGGCGGTAAAGCTTATGCAGGAGGTTATGGAAGAAACAGGTATCACTGCAACCGCTGGTGTGGGAACCAATCTGTATCTTGCTAAGATCGCAATGGATATCGTAGCAAAGCATGTGGATGACCATATTGGAATCCTGGATGAATTCTCTTACAGAGAGCAGCTATGGGATCATAAACCATTAAGTGACTTCTGGAGGATTGGATCCCGGACTGAAAAAAAACTGGCCGGTTATGGAATCCATACGATGGGCGATATTGCAATGGCTTCTTTAAGATCCGAAGACTGGCTGTATAAGATGTTTGGTATTGATGCAGAGCTGTTGATCGATCATGCATGGGGATATGAAACATGCCGGATGAGTGCCATCAAGAACTATCATTCGGAGGAACACAGCCTTTCAAATGGTCAGGTGCTGATGCAAAATTATTCTTTTGATGAAGCACTTGTGATCGTAAGGGGAAATGACAGATAATCTGGTCCTGGATCTGTTTGAAAAGGGACTGGTAACAAGCTCTCTCACCTTATGGATCGCATACGACCACAGGTATGAGCATGAGGCATCCAAAGGAACCGTAAAACTCGAAAGAGAAAGTAACAGTTCCAAAAAGATCATAGATGCAGTGGAAGATTTATATCTCAGGATTGCAGACAAATATACCGGAATCCGAAGAATCGAGGTGTGTGCGAACAGGGTTGCTCCTGAAAGTTATGTGCAGTACAGCCTGTTTGATGATCCCAAACAGACCGATAAGGAACGGCATTTACAGGAAGCAGTATTGAATGTAAAAGCAGCGTTATGGGAAGAATGCGATCATGCGGGGATCCAACCTGCTAGAGTGTTCTACTTATAGAGAACGCAACGAGCAAATAGGTGGTCACCGTGCTTAGAGGAGGTGCAAAAAAGTGCTGGCAAAGTGCATATCAACCGTATTTATATTTACCAAGACCGGTTTCAGGAGGCATCCCATGGATGTAGGACGCAGGGCAAAACAGTTTGCTCCATTTGCGGCACTTCGTGGACTGGATGAAACAATCCGGCAACAGGAAATCATTTATGAACCAAAAAAAGAGATTTATCTGAGGAAAAGAAAAAAATGAGTTGGATATGAAATTAAGGATCCTGGCATATGGAATGAAGATACAGGCAACTTATTTTCAAAAGTCATGGAAGAATCCATTAATTGGTCAGTACCATACATTATCTGGAACCGTAGAATTTTTTTGATCCATCAGTCCACTTACGGATTGATGATACCGAGATTCAGATCCAGGACATCTGTGATCTGACTGGTGATGTATTTGAAACTATTGAAATATCATGTTAATTAATCACAGCGGAATTTTTTATACCGGAAAGAGTGAAAGTGGTAGCTGGTGAAAGGATAAAAAAGGATGCACAGATCGACAAAGCAGATCTGATCAGAATAGAAATCGTGCTGTTCGTGTAGCTTTGGCACTTACGGAATGGATGGCATGATGCTCATAAGGCGGATTTGATTTCCCTTTGGTCCGTTGAGTAATAAATGGAGAAATATCTTATTGCTTAAAGGAGGAAGCCTATATGGGATCAGGTGCTATTAAATGGCATGTACATTGCTCTGTATGTGGAGCATTTATTGAAAAGAGCGCACAAAAGCGATTCAGAAGTGGAGTGCAAAAAAATGTCGCAGTACATTGGAGATATTTGTAAAGGATGATATGGTGTCGGTTCGTCCGATTCACATCCGAGATGAACAATTAAAGTCCAGGATGCGGACGTATTCCCGAAAGATGATGAATCAGGGATCATAACAGAATAGAATGAGCTGTCTGTAGTAAGCGTTGGATTTGGCAGGAACCATCAAGAACGCACCAGACAGCAAGAGTTTGTCAAGGAGCTGAACCTGACTGGAATCACTAAGAGCCCGGCAAAACATTTACGGATACACTGCAAGATCAGAAGTCTTTTCTGGTTTTGGAGATTGTTGAAGTATTTGTTTTGTCGGGCTTTTTTGACGTATTTCGAAAAATTTTTAAATTTTTTTGTCGTACCCCACTGTAAAACAGGCTCTCAGCGTTTCGTTATATAGAGGTTGAATTCTTTTTGCAAAAAAATAATTGTAAATAGAGATTTTGATAATATGACACAAAGGAGGAAGCAAAGATGACTGAAATCGAATACCAGGAATTTGTAAGGCATTGTCCTTACGATGCTATGGGCGATTATTCCATGTTTCGCAAAGAGCAAACAGAGAATGAATCAGAAGATGCACATATCAACTGAATAAGCCAGGCAATCTGGCAAACTTAATCTAAACGCAGATACATGCGTTACAAAGGAGTCGCGGACTCCCGTTCAAAAAAAAAACGGGTGAGTTCGTGACCTCTTGTACTGCAGTTCTTTATGTCTGTGCAGAAATTTCATAAAAGATGGAATGGACCACCCGGAGCCGAAAGGCAGAAAGGTGGTCTTTATGTTGACATTAAAAAGAACTGAAAAAAATCGTGAAAGTTGCTGATGTGGAGAAGAGAATCCCAAGCGTGAAATCCTTGAAGGAACACAAAGTTGTAGTAAAGGAAATGATCAATGCAGATACAACAATCTCTGTTTATGATCACGGATATGTACTTTATACAGCAGGAAATCAATCAACCGTATTTCCGCTTCATAGTTGTGATGACTATGAATATGTGAGTGTAACTGGCGATAACAAGGAATTCAATAAAGAGTTCTTTGATAATGAAAACTGGTATATCCGTCTGCTGATGGAGGCTGAAGACCGTATGGCATACAGCCAGAGCAAAATCAGCACCAATCATGGTGTGTTTTCTAACAGCGATGTTACAGATGATGCGGAGATTATGAGAGGATCTTCAAAAGATTTTTTTGTTGACGATGTTATCGACAGAGAAATTCTGCATGCGCTGATCAAAGGAATTGACAGAGAGGCAAAAAAGATGGTACTCAATCTGGTTTATTTCGAAGAAATGCGTCAGCAGGATGTCGCAGATTATCTGGGAATCAAACAACAGAGTGTAAATGACCTCCTGAACAGAGCATTAAAAACGATGAAAAAAAAAGGCGGAAAAACGAAGAATTTTAAAAAAAAAATTTCAAAAAATTGAATTAGACCACTGTAAAACAGGCTCTGAGCGTTTCGTTATATGAAGGGTTTGCATAGAACACCTTCATGTACCTTGAAAAAATGAATAGCCTGCCCGGAGTGATATTCGGTTTGAACATGCATAGAGCGAAAAAGCTGCGTGTCTGCCAGAAGAAAACGTATCAGAGATGGAAACTGATATAGGAACGGATCCGGGAAAGAAAACAGGAAAACGCTTAAATCTTAAATCAAAATAAAATGTCTGAATCTAAAAAGAGGATGACAGTAGAAATCATGTGGCGGTATTTGTGACAAACAGGTACCGCCATATATTTGTGCTGTTATCTCAGCTTGTGCTGACTGTCCCAAATAGCACAAATTTCAGGAAAGGAGGCGATCATCTTCGTATAAAAGATAATACGCAGACACGAACAGATAACCATACACAAAAAAAATCAGAAAGGAAGGATTTGAGAGAATGAACGTGAAAAAGAAAGCACGCAGGGTGATGTCCGGTTTACTGACTGCAGTAACGGTTCTATCGACGGTACTCTCTCCCGCTGTTGCCTATGCTTCTGATGATGCTGGATCTGTAAAAAGATTCCGTATTATGAGGAGATCAAGGATCAGTTGGATGAAGATGAAGTGGTAACTGCAAAGGATTATGAGATCAAGGTTGGAGACAATTTCGATGTAAAGAGTGATTATACCGGTCTTACGATCCAGGATGACAGCAAAGTAAAAGTTACATTTCAGGAAGCAAAAGATGCGGACGGGAATGATTTTTCTACCGATTATGCCAATTCCTATAAGGCAGTCTATTATGTAGAACCACAGACAACGGATCACCCAACCTACCAGATCAATCGAAAGATCGTGGTAAAAGAAGCGGATCAGCAGAAAGATTCGCAGTCAGAAAGTTCTTCTGATCAGGATGCTGGTTCTTCCGATAAGACAGAAACTGAGGATTCTGAGGCTGACTCGTCTACAGAGGAAACTGGTGCTGCTGAAACGGAGAGCAAAACAGAACTGACAGAAAAAGAATTTGATGCAGAGATCGAAGCAACGGAGAATCAGGAGACCGTTGATCCGGAAACAGGGATCACACTCTCAGAGGTTATGCAGGAAGCTGTTGACCAGGAAGTTGCTCTTGCAGATCTTGAAGCAGGTGAAAGTATTACTTTCGATATGCCAATGATGCTTGCTTCTGGTGAGACAGGAACAAAATCAGTCACTGTTCACAGCGGGCTCCTGGTACTATTACGCAGACTATGGATTAGGGTTCGTATCTGACTTGTCCATATTATGTGAAATGGGGAAGCATTAATGCGACAGCATACTGTGTTGAACCATCGAAAAAAGGACCGGGAAATGGAACTTATACAATCCAGAAACTTGCCGATGGAAAGACACTTGCAAAGGTCTGCTATTACGGAACAAAAAGCAAGTGATGAGAATGGTTTCTTCGATGAGAAACATCCGGATTTTCCGGCAGGAAAGAGATTCATCATTACCCATCTTGCAGCAGCTTATGCAAATGGATCCAGTGACTGGGCATCCGGAACCAATGCAACAGGAAAGAACCTGGCAATGGAACTTTACAATTATTGTGTAAATATGCCGGACATTCCGTCTGTAGATATGAGCTTTTTCGAATCTAATGTAAAGGCTTATGTGGAAGGAAACAGCCAGCGAACAAGCGTGATCACATTCAAAGCAGATAAACTGCAGACAATCACATTTAAGTTGCCAAGCGGTGTAAAGCTTGTAAATGTGACAAGCCCGGTAAAACAAGTGCTGCAGGAGCAAGTGTAGAAATCAGTGGAGGTACACAGTTTTATCTGACAGCACCACTTGATCAGGCAGAGAGCGTCAGTGCTACATTTTCTTCTCGGATGAAGGGAAGCATTGATAAAGAATACTCTGCTTACAAGATTGTAACAGGATCTGGAACACAGGACCTGGCTCTTGTTTTCGGTGAAGGTGTCGGAAATGAGAAATATGTGGATTTTAAAGTAACCTGGACAAAAGAATGCTAAGGTATCCATTGTAAAGAAAGACCAGGATACAGGCAATGCACTGGCTGGTGCAGTGTACGGGATCTATTCCGATGCTGCATGTACAAAGCTGATCGCAGAGATGCCTGAAACTGATCAGAATGGTGCTTCACAGCTCACAATGGAAAAGACACAGGAAGTTGTTTATCTGAAAGAAATCTCTGTTCCAACAGGGTATCAGATCGATACAAAGTCTTATAATGTGACTCTTGCTATCGGAAAGAACAACGACTAAAAATGTAACGGACTAAGCGAGTAAATGCAAAGCTCAACATTGCAAAACAGGATGCTGAGACAGGCAATGAAGCCCAGGGAGACGCAACACTGGAAGGTGCGGTATATGGTCTTTATGCAAGAGAAGACATTGTTCATCCGGATGGAAGAACCGGAACGATCCATAAGAAAGACAGCCTGATCACATCCCTGACAACGGATAAGAATGGCGAAGCTTCTGTATCGGATCTCTATCTTGGAAAGTATTATCTGAAAGAGCTTAGTGCTCCGGTGGGATACGTACTGGATCCGACAGAACATGATGTGGACTGTACTTACGAAGGTGCTACTGTTCCGACAGTAGAAAGAACTTCTGTATGTAAAGAAACAGTCATTAAACAGCCGTTCCAGATCATTAAAGCCGCAAACAATGGAAAGACCGATGCAGATCTTCTGCAGGGAGTCGGTTTTTCAGCATGGCTTGTCAGTGATCTGAAAGTAAAAAGCAGATATGGAAGTTATGATTTTGACTCAGCCAGACCAGTTGTACTGACTGCAGATGGTCAGACAGAAATGTTTACCGATGAAAAAGGATATGCAAGATCGATTCCGCTTCCATATGGAACTTATGTGGTAAGAGAAACCACAAGCAAACACAACTATGCACCGGTTGATGATTTTGTAGTGAAGATCACAGAGAGAATCATCCGGATACACCACAGACATGGAGAGTACTTCTGGATAAGGAATTCAAAGCAAAATTAAAGATCATCAAAAAAAGGATGCTGAAACACAGAAATCTGTACTCCTGGCAAATACTGAGTTCAAGGTATATGACCTGGATAATCAGAAATATGTGGAACAGACAACATCCTATCCGAAGCCAACGGTACACAAATCCTATTTCACAAATGAGGAAGGATACCTGGTACTGCCAAAGAATCTGAAACCTGGTAACTACCGGATTGAGGAAGTGACGGCACCCGATGGGTACACAATATCCAAAAACTATGTGACAGTTGCCGTTGATACAGATACTGCTTATCTGACCGATCCTGTCACAGGAGATGCAGTCATTGATGTGGAATATACCAATGCCCCGGTCAAAGGTCAGTTAAAGATCTATAAACAGGGTGAAGTGTTAAAGGGATTTGATAAGGACTTCCAGTATGAAATGGCTGGACTTGCAGGTGCTGAATTTGAAGTCTATGCGGCAGAGGATATCTATACTGCCGATCATCAGGTAGATGCAGATGGACAGAGAACTCTGTACTTTGCAAAGGATGCACTGGTGGCAACCGTTACAACGGATACAGATGGTTATGCAACTGTAAAGAATCTTGCCACTTGGCAGATACTATGTTAAAGAGAAGAATGCACCGGACACTTATGTGTTAAATACGGTGCCGGAAAATGTCGAATTTGCTTATGCGGATCAGGATACCGCAGTGATCGAGAAAGAAATCTCTGTCACAGATGAACGACAGAAAGTATCGATTACGGTCGAAAAACAGGATGCTGAGACAGGCAATACAGTAGCCGGAGCAGTGTTCGGTATTTATAACGCAAAAGACATCCAGACAAAAGATGGAAACGTGATTGTCAAAGCAGATACTCTTTTACAGGAAATGACTTCTGATGAAAATGGTCAGGCAGCTTGTACGCTGGATCTTCCACTTGGAAGCTATTATGTAAAAAGAACTGAAAGCACCAGATGGATTCGTATCTTCGGATGAAGTACTGAGATTTGATGCTTCTTATCAGGGTCAGGAAGTACAGATGGTGAAATTGAAATCCTGCAGTGAAGAACCAGCCAACAACTGTTGAGATCACAAAATCAGATGCAACAACCGGTGTAGAACTGGATGGAGCTTATCTGAAAGTAACGGATAAAGATGGAAATGTAGTAGATAGCTGGACATCTTCCAAAGATGCACCGCATGTGATCAAATATCTGAAAGTGGGTGAGACTTATACCCTACATGAAGAGTTTGCACCGCATGGTTATCTGGTAGCCAATGATGTGACATTCACAGTTAAAGATACCGGAGAGGTTCAGAAAGTGGAAATGAAGGACGAGGTACCGGTTGGTGAACTCCTCATCAAAAAAGGGAGAATTCCTGGATTCTGTTACACTGGCCGATAAGGTCAAAGGTGTGGTGGAACACATTTTCAACTATGTAACCGGAAAGCTGACAGATGTTACGTTTGAAGTCTATGTTGAGGAAGATATCAAGGCTGCAGATGGCGTCAGTGACGATTACTATAAAAGGATGAACTGATCGCAACGATCAAGACAGATGAAACCGGTATTGCAAAACTGGAAAATCTTCCACTTGGTAAATACTATGTGAAAGAAACAGGAACTGCTTACGGTCATGTACTGGATGGTGAGATCCGTCATGTAGATCTGACTTACGTGGATCAGAATACACCGGTTGTAGTCTATGACAAAGACTGGCAGAACAACCGTCAGAGAGTAGAAGTCAATGTACTTAAGAAAGAAAAAAAAGATTCTGACCGTACATTGGAAGGCGCTATCTTTGGATTATTTGCCAAAGAAGACATTAAGTCTGAGACAACAGGTAAAGTCCTGATTGAAGCCGATGAGATCATTGAACTGAAATCTACGGATGAAGAAGGAAAGATCACATTTGTTGCAGATCTTCCAATAGGAGCAACTTACTATGTAAAAAGAGCTCTATGCACCAGACGGATTCGTAACCAACGATGAAGTAAAGGAATTTACCTTTGAGTATGCAGGTGAGGATCAGCCGACAGTCACTTATGATTTTACCTTTGATAATCAGCCAACCGTCGTTGAATTTACCAAATCCAGTCTGACAACCGGAAAAGAACTTCCAGGATGTAAGCTGAAAGTGGTAGATGCTGATGGAAATATCGTGGATGAATGGACTTCCGGTAAAGAAGCACATGTGATCCGTGAGCTGACTGTCGGAAAAGAATACACACTGGTTGAAACAAAACCTGCTGATGGTTACGTGACAGCTGAAAGCGTAAAGTTCACGATCAAAGATACTGCCGATGTGCAGAAAGTTGAGATGAAGGATGATGTAACGAAGGTGAAAATCTCCAAACAGGATATCGCCGGAAAAGAACTTCCGGGGGAGCGAAACTCACAATCCTTGATCAGGATGGAAAAGTTGTGGAAAGCTGGACCAGTACAGAGAAAGCACATTACATCGAAATGCTTCCGATCGGAAAATACACTCTCCGTGAAGAAACGGCACCGGATGGCTATCTGGTTGCAAAAGATGTGGAATTCGAAGTAAAGGATACCTGTGAAGTACAGCATGTAACTATGGTGGATGAGAAAAAACCGGCAGAAAAAGACACCGGAAGGTGGAAAACCTGTCAGTGATTCACCAAAGACTGGGGATAACACCAATCTGTGGCTGTGGTTTATGCTTCTCGGCATTGGTGCGACTGGGACAGGAGCCCTTGCATTTATGAGAAAAAACACTAATTAAATAAGAATGAGCGCGTTCATGGAAACCGAAAGGAATCTGTGGACGCTTTTTTAGATGGGAGAAACCATGAGAAATATCATTATTTTTGTTGCTCTTCTGGGAGCAGCGGCAATATTTACAGTTTTGTATTGTCTCATTGCTGCCGGAAGTCAGGCAGAGAAAAAACTGACAGAAATCATGAGAAAAGAGGAAGAACAGAATGAAGACTAATAAAGATCTGATCATAGAACCAAATGCAGCTATTGAGGGAAGAAAGTACAGCGAAGAAAAGCCATGGTCCTGCAAGTACTGTTACTGGTGGGGAGGCAAAAAAGAAAGGCTGTAGCTTGAAACAGTGCCACTATCTGCTTCCGGAAAAGAAAAAAGCAGTAAAAACAACACCATGTGGTGGCTGTCCGTATGGAAAACATGTTCCATGCATCGGATATTGTATTGCCCGTCTTCATTCTGAAATGAAAGGAAAGAAAGGACGTGGGTAATTGCAGGAAGAAGTAAATCAGAAAGTGATCAGCCCTGAGCATCCAGGGAGTCAAGATCACTGCCAGTGTGCTAAAAGCAGCCCTTCGGAAGTTCCTGGAAATGGACAACCGGAGGAAACAGGAAACAACGCAGGTGAAAATGGCTGAAAAGACCGGACGGGCTCAGGAGAAAGGAAGGGAAAAAGCCCGAAAAAAGATTGAAAAAAAAAGCCACATGGAAAGCAGACCATCAAGCAACTGAATGCACAGGGGGAGTACAGCTTTCCAACATAAAGATCACAGATGAAAATATCAAATCCTTTGACCGTGTGGCAAGAAAGTACGGGATTGATTACAGCCTGAAAAAAAGAAGTCGGTGCTGATCCACCAAAATATCTGGTCTTCTTTAAGGCTAAAGATGTGGATGTGATGACAGCGGCTTTCCGGGAATATGCCGGAGTAGAACTGAAAAAGAAACAGGCGAAGAAACCATCCGTCAGAAAGAAACTGCAGAAATCTGTAGAAAAAAAAAGCAAAAGCACCGCCAGCGTGTGAAAGCAGAGACAAAAATCCAGAGGTCAGGAACGATGATCCGGGAAAAATTACAGAAGATCCAGGTCAAACGACTGGTGATCTTAAATCTCCCATATTTCTTTATCTTCTATGTAGCAGATAAAGGATCCTGGCTGTACCGGCATTGCCTGGGAGAAAGCATGGTCCAGAGACTTGGCGTGATGTTAGTCAATTTCCGACTGGCATTTTTAAGCTGGCTGCCAAGTATCGCTTTGCAGGATCTTACAGTAGGTGTTCTGGTTGCAGGTGCATTAAAACTGGTGGTCTACTATCGTTCTAAAAATGCAAAGAAGTTCCGACAAGGTGTGGAGTATGGATCTGCAAGATGGGGAAACAGAAAAAGACATCGAACCCTTTATGGATCCGGTCTTTGAAAACAATGTCATCCTCACAGAAACGGAACGTCTGACCATGAACAGCCGGCCAAAAGCCCCAAAGTATGCCAGAAATAAGAATGTGATCGTCATCGGTGGTTCCGGCTCCGGAAAGACAAGATTCTATGTAAAACCCAATCTTATGCAGATGACGGATCACGTGTCCTATGTGGTCACTGATCCGAAGGGAACGATCATCGTTGAATGCGGGAAGATGCTGGTAAATGGAGGATACCGGATCAAGGTATTAAATACGATCAACTTTAAAAAGTCCATGCATTACAATCCGTTCCATTATATCCGGAGTGAAAAAAAGACATCTTAAAGCTGGTCAATACCATTATTGCAAATACCAAGGGTGAAGGCGAAAAAATCAACGGAAGATTTCTGGGTCAAGGCCGAACGTCTTTTGTATTCTGCACTAATCGGATACATCTGGTATGAGGCACCAGAGGAAGAACAGAACTTTTCTACTCTGTTGGAATTTATCAATGCCAGTGAGACCAGGGAGGATGATGAAGAATTTAAAAATGCAGTGGATGAATTGTTTGAAGAACTGGAAGCAGAAAATCCGGAACACTTTGCAGTAAGGCAATATCGCAAGTACAAAGCTTGCAGCCGGCAAAACTGCAAAATCGATTTTGATTTCCTGTGGTGCCAGACTTGCACCATTTGACATTCAGGAACTAAGAGAAATTATGTCGTATGACGAAATGGAACTGGATATGATCGGTGATCAGAGAACAGCCATGTTTGTCATCATCAGCGACACAGATGACACATTCAACTTTGTGGTAGCGATCATGTACACCCAGCTTTTTAACCTGCTTTGTGATAAGGCGGATGATGAGCATGGCGGCAGGCTTCCCTATCATGTACGACTGCTTCTTGATGAGTTCAGCAATATCGGACAGATCCCAAAAATTCGACAAATTGATTGCTACGATCCGAAGCAGGGAAATTTCCGCTTCTATCATTCTGCAGTCACAATCTCAGCTGAAAACCATCTATAAGGATGCTGCTGAGACGATCACAGGTAACTGTGACACTGTTCTTTTCCTGGGGGAAAGGAAAGTTCCACACTGAAAGAAATATCAGAAACCCTGGGAAAAGGAAACCATTGATCTTTACAACACATCCGACACCAGAGGCAGCAACCGGTCCTATGGACTGAACTATCAAAAGACTGGAAAAGAACTGATGAGTAGAGATGAGCTGGCGGTCATGGATGGAGAAAAATGTATCTTACAGCTTCGAGGAGTCCGGCCGTTTTAAGCAACAAATATGACATCACAAAGCACAAACGGTACAAAGGAACTTGCCGATTTCAATAAGAATAATGCGTTTGATGTCGAAAAATGAAATCTGGCACACCGACTGGTGCTGTCGGAAAGATACAGAAATTTGAAATGTATGAAGTAACTGTAACACAAGAAGACGTATCAGCGATTGAAGCTGAGGAAGGTGAGGACTGATATGAAAGAAAAAGAATTCGAGCACCCTGCTACTACTGATAAGGGTAAAAAAGGTCTGAATAAAAAGGGAAAGGAGTAGAGCCAAACGCTTACAGACCATAAGAAAAAAAAAGCGTTTGTTCACACATTTGATTATGGCTGGGGAGTATATTTTTAGCTTTTTTTTTTAGCAGTGCAATCAATATTCTTCAGACACTGGTCGTTGCAATCGGTGCCGGCCTTGGTGTCTGGGGCGTAATCAACCTGATGGAAGGTTATGGAAACGACAACCCGGGTGCAAAAATCCCAGGGAATTAAGCAGCTGATGAGCGGTGGTGGTGTTATCCTGATCGGAACACAGCTGATCCCGCTTCTGAGTGGATTATTTGGTTAAGAGAAAGGAGTAGAGATCCATGTTCAGTCAGATTTTTGATGCGATTGAGGAATGGATGAGGGAACTCTTAACCGGGATGATCACTTCCAACCTGGACACGATGTTTACTGATGTCAATCAAAAGACTGGTGAGATCGCTACCCAGGTTGGACAGACCCCGCAAGGGTGGAACGGCAAAGCATATTCAGTATGATCCGGAACTTATCGGATTCCGTGATCATGCCGATCGCAGGTATTATTATCACACTCGTACTCTGCTACGAATTGATTTCTATGCTGACCGAGGCGCAACAACATGCATGATATTGATACCTGGATGTTTTTCAAGTACTTCGTAAAAAAATGTGGATCGCTGTTTATCTGGTGAGTAACACATTTACGATCACAATGGCGGTATTCGACGTGGGCCAGCACGTAGTTAATTCTGCGGCCGGTGTTATCACAGGAAGTACCGCCATTGATATTTCTTCGGCATTGACGGATCTTTCCACAACCCTGGAAAGTATGGAAATCGGAGAACTTGTTGTATTGGCGCTGGAAACCCTTATCGCCGGCTTCTGTATGAGAATCCTGTCTGTACTAATCACAGTGATCATGTATGGACGTATGATAGAGATTTACCTATATACCTCAGTTGCGCCGATTCCATTTGCAACTATGAGTAACAGAGAATGGGGACAGATCGGCACGAATTATTTCAGAGGACTCTTTGCCCTGGCTTTCCAGGCATTTCTGATGATGGTATGCGTTGCAATCTATGCAGTGCTTGTTGCAGGTATCCAGTATTCAGATAATCTGAGTTCTTCATTATTTGGCGTTATGGCTTACACAGTGATCTTATGTTACAGCCTCTTTAAGACGGCATCCTTTAAGTAAGTCGATATTTAACGCGCACTAAATTACAGGAAGGAGTGAAAATCATGGCATATGTCAGCGTACCGAAAGATTTAACGAAGGTAAAGAATAAAGTAGCATTTAACCTGACCAAAAAGACAGCTGATCTGTATCGGGATAGGTGCTGCAATGGGAATTCAAGCTATTTCCTCTTGCGTAATGTGATGGGAAACAGTAATGCAGCAACGGTCATGGTGCTTTTGATGTTACCGGCATTTTTATTTGCCATGTACGAAAAAAGATGGGATGCATCTGGAAGATGTTCTGATGCATATGATCCGGGTGAAGTTTCTTCGTCCACCCGTCAGAAAATATGAAACTGAAAACTATTATGAGACAGATCCGGAACAGATCAGACAGTCTCCGGATACAGGAAAACCGAAAGGAGGAAAAAACGGTTGCGAAAAAAAAAGAAAAATAAGAAAACTGTCGCAGATACCGGATACAAAAAAGTAGACAGAAAAGAGAAAAAAGAAAAAGGAAAAAGCAGGAGGAAAAACGCAGGCAGAAAAAAACTGTCCGTCCAGCAGTCGATCGCTTATAAGGAAATGGGAAGAGATGGAATCTGCAGGGTACAGGGAAAAACTTATTCTAAGTGTATCCGCTTTTATGACATCAACTACCAGCTGGCTCAGAACGAAGATAAAAATGCAATCTTTGAAAACTGGTGTGACTTCCTCAATTACTTTGATGCCAGTATCCATTTTCAGCTGAGCTTTATCAACCATAAGAGCAGCATGAAGGAGTTTGAGCAGGTCATCCGGATCCGACCACAGGAGGATGCTTTTTGATGATGTCCGTATGGAATACGCAAAGATGTTGAAACAGCAGCTGGCAAAAGGAAACAACGGTCTGGTGAAGTCAAAATATATCACCTTTTCCATCGAAGCGGATAATATCCGGGAAGCAAAGCCAAAGCTGGAACGTATTGAATCAGATATCCTGAACAACTTCAAGATCCTTGGAGTTCCGGCATATCCGCTGAATGGCGTGGAACGTCTGCAGATACTGTATGAGACTTTCAATCCGGATATCATGACAGACTTCCAGTTTGATTATGGTTCCATGATCCGGACAGGACTCAATACAAAGGATTATGTGGCACCGACCAGTTTTGTATTCCGAGACAGAAATACGTTCCAGATGGGAAATACTATCGGGGCGGTCTCTTATCTGCAGATCCTGGCACCGGAGCTTACGGATAAGATGCTGGCAGAATTTCTGGATATCGATAAGAACCTGATCGTCAACCTGCATGTCCAGTCTGTGGATCAGATGAAGGCAATCAAGCTGGTAAAAAGCAAAGTGACGGATATCAACCGTATGAAAATCGAAGAACAGAAAAAAAGCAGTCCGGGCCGGATACGATATGGATATCATTCCATCGGATCTGAACACGTATGGCGGAGAAGCTAAGCGTCTGTTAGAAAACCTGCAGTCACGAAATGAGCGTATGTTCCTTGTAACAGCGCTCTTTTTTAAATACAGCAAAGACCAAACAGGCACTGGACAATGCCATCTTCCAGACTGCCGGAATTGCACAGAAATACAACTGTGTACTGAAACGTCTGGACTATCAGCCGGAAGAAGGATTGATGAGCAGTGTTCCGTTGGGAGTAAATCATATCCCGATCAAACGTGCACTGACCACGACCAGCACTGCTATCTTCGTACCGTTTACCACTCAGGAACTTTTTTATGGCAGGAGAATCCCTGTATTACGGATTAAATGCACTCAGCAACAACATGATCATGGTGGATCGTAAAAAAAGCTCAAAAACCCGAATGGACTGATCCTTGGTACGCCTGGATCCGGTAAATCCTTTGCAGCAAAAAAGAGAAATCACCAACGCTTTCTTTGTCACGAAGGATGACATTATCATCGGAGATCCGGAGGGTGAGTATTATCCACTGGTCCATGCACTTGGCGGACAGGTCGTACACATTTCACCGACCAGTAAGGATTATATCAATCCGATGGATATCAATATGGATTATTCCGATGATGACAATCCCACTTGGAGTGAAATCCGATTTTGTCCTGTCTTTATGCGAGCTGATCATGGGAAGCAGGGATGGAATTGAAGCAGAGGAAAAATCAGTGATCGACCGTTGTCTTCCACTGGTGTATCAGAAGTACTTTTGCAGATCCAAAACCGGAAAATATGCCGGTTCTCGGTGATCTGTATGACTGTCTTAGAAAGCAGAAAGAACCGCAGGCCCAGAGAATTGCAACAGCGTTGGAAATCTATGTAAATGGATCACTGAAAGTATTTAACCATAGAACCAATGTGGAATTGAATAACCGTATTGTCTGCTTTGATATCAAAGAACTTGGAAAGCAGCTGAAGAAAAATCGGAATGCTCATCGTCCAGGACCAGGTATGGAACAGAGTTACGATCAACCGTGGCATCAAATCTACCAGGTACTATATCGATGAATTCCACCTTCTGCTCAAAGAAGAACAGACAGCAGCTTATTCTGTAGAAATCTGGAAGAGATTCAGAAAATGGGGAGGCGTACCGACTGGAATCACACAGAATATCAAAGATCTTCTTGCCAGCAGGGAAATTGAAAATATCTTTGAGAACAGTGATTTTATCCTGATGCTGAACCAGGCTGCAGGTGACAGACAGATCCTTGCAAAACAGTTGAATATTTCCCCATATCAGTTGTCTTATGTGACGAATTCCGGGGAAGGAGAAGGACTTCTTTTCTATGGAACAACAATTATTCCATTTAAGGACAAGTTCGATAAGAACTTGAAGCTGTACAGTTTGATGACTACAAAACCGGAAGAAGTTGAAAAACGAGAGAAAGAAATGGAGGCGGAAAAGCATGAAGGAAATCGATAAGATCCGAATCAGGCAGTGGAACCAGGATAATCCTTACATCCAGATGAAAAATCTGGAAAATGCACAGCCTGGATACCGTGTTCATACAGTCAATGATGATCATCATCTGTATGAACTTCCGCTGGAAACACAGAACATTATCCTTGACTGGGTATTCTGGAATTTTTATCCGGCACAGAAAATCTATCCGCATCTTACCAGTGATGATCTGAAAGAAGTTTTGTATAAACGAACCCAGATCCATCTGTACAATAACCAGTTCAAGGAAGCCATGCTGATCAATAGATTCTGGCCAAGAGATCCGAGTGAGATGAACTGGGTATTTCATATCCAGGCGAGCTCTCCAGCAATCAGGACACAGGCAGATGGGTATCCTGGTATCCCGATTATTGGACGCCAGGAACTAAATGAGTCCAGAAAGAAAAGTTGTGCCAGGAGGCGATGACCTATAGCTGGAAAAGAATTTAAAGGCAAAGATAAAAAGGTCGCAAAGATGACCAGGGATGGTCTGACAGAAGAAAAAATCTTCGTGATGGTAGTGTAAAAGATATCAGTCACAGGAGCCGAGGGCGACCGGAAAATAAGGAGAAGAATTTGTTCCGGAACGGGAACGAAAAAAAGGCTGGGAATGAAGATTCAAAATCGGGGAAAAGGGAAACGACTGCAGATGGAAAAAGATCCGGAAATCTTCTGTCCGGCAGGAAGCTGTTGAGGATACAGTTGAAGTTACACCGGAAGAAAAAGTATCCGGATATCGAAAGAAACTGCATCGTTATGAAAAAATCCCGGATGATGATAATAATCTGAACAGCCAAAAGAAATCCATTCGGAAGAAACAGTTGCAAAAAAACAGATGACCAAAGAACAGGCAAAAGCTGGAAGATTATCCTTTGATGATGAAGGAAATCAGATGGTGAAAGGTGCTGGCATGAAACCGGGAGGACAGCCGGGAAATACATTGCCACACAAGCTGTTATATCTGGCATGAAAGCAGTCTCTTCCGAAGAGGAAGAAACAGATGAAAAATGCAGGTGTGGAAAGTGCCAGACTTGTAGAGCGTGAAACAGAAGATGCGTTACGTGGTCTGCGTCATGCTCAGATCCGCAGCAAACGGACGGATGTGAAAACCCATCGCAGAGGTTATCGTGAGGCTACCGTAGAAAAAGAAACTGAAATTTGGTTCTGCAGAAAGTATGGAAGGAGTCAAGAATGCAGAAACGGTAAAGAAAGCCGAACAAAAGAGACATTTCTATAACCGCTTCTTCCAGAAAAAACGATATAAGGATGCATACCGGGCAGCCAGAGCCGGAAAATCCGCTGGCAGTCTGGGTGGAGCGACAACCATTGCCGGTGTCGAGAACATGACGGTAAAAAGCAAAGATTGCCTTGAAAGAGATTATAAAGCGTAATCGTGCCATGTTCGCAGGCATCGGTATTTTTGCGCTTCTTTTTTTCTTGTCATAGCAGTATCTCTGGGGGAGCTGCAGTGCTTCTATCGAGGGTGCTGGATCTGTGATCGGTATTACCAACGTATCCAAGTTCAGACGAGGATATTTATGCTGCCTGAAAACAGATATGCTGCTTTTGGAAAGTGCCTTGAATCAGCAGATCAATGAGATGGAACGAAGACATCCAAATTATGACGAGTATCAGTACAACATTGCTGAGATTGGTCATAATCCATACCATCTTATCTCGTATCTTACCGCAAAATACGGGGACTGGACGTACTCAGATGTTGAAAACGAGCTGCAATCTCTTTTTGAAGCACAATATCATCTGAATACAGAAGGTCGAACAGAAACGGTGACAGAAACCAGAAATGTTCGAGTCGGAGAATCATTTGGGACAGGTAGTGACCAGCGGATATTGTAACTGTCGAATCTGTTGTGGTGTATGGTCCGGAGGTCCAACTGCTAGTGGTGCATATCCAACTGCAAACCATACCATTGCTGTAGATGCTTCCAATCCATTTGTGCCGATTGGCACTAAGGTAGTAATGAATGGTGTGGAATACACAGTTGAAAGGATACCGGAGCCTTTGCACGATATGGTGTCCAGTTTGACGTTTACTATGATAACCATGCTGCCGCTTCTGCTCATGGACATCAGACCTGGGAAGCCTATATCGCAGATGACAATGGCAGTCAGGAAGTAACGGTTACCAGTACAAGCACTAAGAAGATTCTATATGTGACACTGACAAATGGAAGCTTTGATGCTTTGGCAAGAGCCAATCTGAATGCAGAACAGCTGATTATTTACAATGCGTTAAATACGACCTATGGAAACAGAAATTATCTGTGGGATGTAAACAATGTGACCAGTGGATCAGGCGGTAATGGAATGAGTTATGAGATTCCACCGGAAGCACTGCAGGATGAAGAATTTCGCCCGGATGATTCGAGAAGCAGAAAAATATCTGGGAGTACCTTATGTATGGGGTGGCTACTCTCCGTCCGGATTTGACTGCTCAGGTTTCGTATCTTTATGTCATTAACCACTGTGGTAATGGCTGGAACTATGGGACGATTGACCGCGGATGGATTAAGAGGCGTATGTACTTATGTATCACCGCAAGAAGCAAAACCAGGAGATCTGATCTTCTTCCAGGGAACGTATAACACATCCGGTGCAAGCCATGTGGGTATCTATGTCGGTAACAATATGATGATCCATTGCGGGGATCCGATCCATTACTCAAATATCAGCACATCCTACTGGCAGCAACACTTCATGTGCTTTGGAAGACTGCCATAAATGGGTGAACGAAGGGAGGTGAAAGTTTGAATAAAAAGATTAAAAAATATCTGGATGAAATTGCCAAGACAGAGAAAAAAGATTGCGGATCTGCAGCAATATCTTAGGGGTGTCAGGCTGCATTAAAGCAGGAAGAGGACAATGAGATGATCAGGTGCATCCGTGGTATGAAGATGGATAATGATCAGTTATATGATCTTTTGGATGGCATCCAGAATGGGAACAGTTAAATTTCAGGTAAGCAGGGAGTCTGACGATGAAGGTTCAAAGGCTCCTTTGTATTCACAGAAGAAAATAAGGAGGAATATCAGAATGGTGAAATGGAAGAAAATGAATAAGAAAATGGCAGGACTGCTGTTGGGAGTCATGATGCTTTTTACAGCATCAACCACAGCATTTGCCTATGTGGATGAATCGGCAGAGGCATCCAAAGTAGAGACAACTCAGACGGAACAGTCAACAGACAAAGAAGAGAAAAAAGACGAGGCGACAAACACAAACGAGGTGCTGCCAGAAGATGGAACAGACCAGGGAACTGCATTTACGACACCTGGCAATGGTGAAGTCAAGGATGACATTACCGATGATTCCACAAAGGAATTTCTTACGGTTACAACGAAGAATAACAACACTTTCTATATCGTGATCGACCGTAGTGCCACATCACAGAATGTCTATATGTTATCCCAGATTGATGAGAATGATCTGTCCGAATTTCTGGATAAAAGACAGTACAGCTGCTGTTGTAACACCACAGCCAGATAAATCAAAAGGTAGTGCTGGATGAAACAAATAATGAGGATGTAGACAAGGAAGCTACTGTTGATCCGGAGAAAACAGCATCTGCAAAAACCAATATGGGTGCAATGGCAACAATCCTGATTTTGGCTCTCGGCGGTGTGGCGGCTTACTACTACTTCAAGATCTATAAACCTAAAAAAGAGGAAGATGAGGATGATCAGCCGGAAGGTTTGGAAACAGGTGGACTGGAAGAAGTTCCGGATGAGGAAGAGTCTGAAGACGAAGATTTTGAAGAAAATGAAAAATAAATAAACTTTTTTAGCGGAGGGGGCTGTAAAACATGCTCTCTCCGTTTCGTTATATGAAGGAGGTAATACATCATGTATTTAGTAATTGCAGAAAAAACCAAGTGTATCAAGAGCAATCGCAGAAGTGATTGGAGCACAGGAACGAGAAGACGGATATTTACAAGGATCCGACTGTATGGTCAGCTGGTGTTTCGGACATCTGGCAGAATATGTTTCACCTTGGATGTCTACGATGAAAAATTTAGTCAGTGGAGATATGAAGATCTCCCGATCATCCCGAAAGACTGGAAAGTTACAGTCTCAGAAGATAAGAAAGATCAGTTCTATATCTTAAAAAGACTGCTCAACAGTCCGGAAATTGAATACGTCGTAAATGCCTGTGATGCCGGACGTGAAGGAGAATTAATCTTCAAACATGTCTATGACTTATCCGGAAGTAAAAAGCCGGTGAAACGATTATGGATCAGTTCTCTGGAAGATTCCGCAATCCTTGATGGAATGCAGCATCTGAGATCCGCGGGGGAATACCGACATCTGGCCGAAGCTGCTGTATGCCGTTCTCAGGCTGACTGGCTGGTAGGAATGAATGCAACCAGAGCTTACACCACAAAGTACTTCAAAAAAAGCTGACAGTTGGAAGGGTTCAGACACCGACACTTGCCATGTTGGTGGAACGTGCCGGACAGATCAGCAATTTCCAGAAAGAAAAGTATTTCAATGTAGAACTGGATTGTGACGGAATTCCGGCTGTAAAGCCAAAAAATCTTTGATCCGGATGAGGCGGAACAGTTAAGAAGCAGATGCCAGGGAAGTGAAGCTATTGTCACAGCAGTAAAAAGAAACGGAAAAGAAAGTAAAAGCACCAAAGCTTTATGATCTGACCACACTGCAGAGAAGCAAACCGTATCTACGGAATGACAGCCAAACAGACACTGGATACCGCTCAGAGCCTGTATGAAAAGAAACTGATCACTTATCCAAGAACGGACAGCCAGTATCTGACCGAAGATATGGAGCAGACAGCAAGAAATGTGGTTCGTCAGATTTATGAGAAATATCAACTGACAGGTCCGTTTGATCAGCCGGAGCAGCCAGATGTGAAGAAAGTCATGAATAACAGCAAGGTGACAGATCACCATGCAATCATTCCAACGATGGAACTTGCATCCTGCCATCTGGATGAATTGAAATCCTGGGAAGAAAAGATTCTTTTCCTGATTGCAGTCCATACGGTCATGGCAATGAGTAAGGATCACATTTACCAGGAAACAGAGATTGAAGTGGAATGCCAGGGAGAAATCTTCAAAAGCAAAAGGAAGAACTGTGTTGCAGGATGGATGGAAACTCTTTGAAAACTGCTTCAAGAATAAGGATCGCATGGCAATCGTAGATCCGGATCAGGAAATGAAAGAGAGGATGCCGAAAGTAACCCAGGGACAGACTTTCTATGCTGTAGCTGCAGAAAAGACAGAACATTTTACATCGCCACCAAAACCATACAGTGAAGATACTCTCCTTGCGGCAATGGAAACTGCTGGAAATAAGGAATTCGATGAAGACACAGAAAAAGAAAGGATTAGGAACTCCGGCAACAAGAGCTGGTATCATCGAAAAACTGATCTATTCCCAGTATGCCACCCGAAAAGGGAAAACAGATCCTTCAACAGATGATGGAAAAGTCCTTGTGGAGATCCTGCCAGACTTTCTGAAATCTGCAAGTTATGACTGCAGAATGGGAAAATCAGTCGCTCTTGATGGAGCATGGAGAGATTGCACCGGAACAGTTTATGACCGAGATCAAAAACATGCTGACCATGATGCTGAATGGATGCGATGCGATTTCCGAAGAAGAAACAAGAAGATTTCAGACCAGAGAAAGCATTGGAACCTGTCCGGTATGTGGAAGCCTGGTATATGAAAGCATAAAACCAACTTCTATTGCAGCAACCACGATTGTCACTTTGCTCTCTGGAAAGATAACCGCTATCTGCAGAGCATGGAAAAAACCATGGATAAAAAGATGGCTGCAGAACTTCTGAAAAGTGGATGTGTGCATGTGAAAGACCTGTATTCCAGAAAGAAAAATATGTACTTTGAGGCAGATCTCCATATGGATACAGATGAAACCGGAAAGGTGAATTTTTTCTTTATCCTTTCCCAAAAAAGAAACCAAAAACAAAAGCAAAAAAAGAAATAAGAAAACAGATTAGAGGAGGAAACGAAGAATGAATTTTAATGAATTTGTAAATGAAGTAAAGGACAATATCAGACTCTTTTTACCGAAGGATTATGAGAATGCCGAGGTGTCAACGATGGAGTGTCAGAAACTGAACCGTGCCTATACGGGATTGATGGTGAGAAAAGAAGGGGGAGATGCTTACTCCAACAATTAATCTTAACCAACTGTATGAAGCATATAAAAGCACAGCCTGGCGTAACAATGGAAACTGTATGTAGAAAGATTGCAGATATAGTCATTGAGGCACCGATACAGGTTGATCTGAAATCCATTTTAAATTATGAAGATGTGAAGGACAAGCTGTTTATCCGTGTATCATCAGCCGAAGCAAATAAGGAAGTCCTCGAAAATGCTCCACACCAGCTGAAAGAAGATCTCGCAATCACCTATCATGTGGCAGTAGGCAAGGATCAGGATGGATTAAGTTCCATGTTTATCAAGAATGATCTGCTTGAACAGTATGGAATCTCTGCAGAACAGCAATTGATGGAGCCTTCATGAAGATGCGATGAAAAGTTCACCGCGTGTCATGGTCCCGGAGGTATCAAGTATAGGTGCATTGATAGATGAAATGTACCAGAAAAATATTCTCATGCTGACACCGGATGAACGTGAAATGCTGCAGGAAACATTGCAGGAATCAAGCGAGATGCCGACATTCTTTGTTGTTACAAATACAGAAAGAATTGATGGAGCCGGTGTGATCTTTTATCCGGAATTCATGGATAACATGGGGAACTTCTGGGAAATGATTTCTTCATTTTGCCATCATCCATCCATGAAATGCTGGTCTTGCCAGATGACGGGCAAGTGGATGCAGAAATGTTAAGAGATATGGTAAAAGAAGTCAATGCCACTCAGGTAGCACCAGCAGAACGCCTTTACCAATGATGTATATCACTTTGACACAAAGGATCACGTCTTTGAAAAAGGCAGACAGGTTCACAGAACGTCAGAAAGAAAAAAAGAAGCGCAGGTTGCAAAAAACAGAGAAAGTTGGAAAAGAACAGCCGGATCAGAAACCGAAAACAAAGAAACATGATATGGAACTTTAATAAAAAATAATCATCTCATCAACTAATAAAAAAAAAAGCCCTGCGGCATAAGCACAATGTCGTGGGGCGTTTTTGGAAAAAAGGAGTATTATGACAGAACAAAATAAAACTACTACTATTCCACTGCCGGTCCATGGAAAAGATATGGACAGCATTATGCAGTCACTGGAATCCGGTGTGGAAGAACTATTTACAAGTAACCGCTATCAGGAATTTCTTAAAACCATGGCAAAGTTTCACAATTATTCCTTTAACAATACAATGCTGATCGCTATGCAGCGACCGGATGCCACACTTGTTACCAGCTACAAAAACTGGCAGTCCATGGGTAGACAGGTCATGAAAGGTGAAAAAGGAATTACAATCATTGCACCGGCACCATATAAGAAAATGAAGGAAAAAGAGGTTCTGGATGAAAATCAGCGACCGATCATGGGAACCGATGGAAAACCTAAGACTGAACAGGTGGAAGTTACGGTTCCGCATTTTAAAGCAGTTACCGTCTTTGATATTGCTCAGACATCCGGGGAACCAATCCAGACACTGGCACCGGAATTATTGACTGCAGCTGTACAGGATTTTGATTCTTTCATGCAGGCTATTCAGAAAATATCCCCAGTGCCGATACGATTCGATGAGATCGATGGCAATGCCAATGGATATTATCACAATGCAGATAAGGAAATCGTGATCAAAAAAGGACTCAGTGAAAGTCAGACCTTAAAGACTGCTATTCATGAAACAGCCCATGCAAAATTGCATGACAGGGAAATTATGGAAAGCCTTGGAGTGGAGAAAAAGACCGACTGACAAAAAAGAGGTTGAGGCTGAATCCGTTGCTTACTGTGTATGCTCTTCCTTTGACTTGGATACATCGGATTATAGTTTCCCTTACATTGCAGGCTGGAGCAGCAGCCGGGAAATGAAGGAAATGAAAGCATCTATGGATGTGATTCGTAAGACAGCCGGTGAAATGATCGATCAGCTTACAGAAGAGCTTGAAATCATTCTTGAAGAAAAACAGAAAACAGAATTACATGGTAAATACGGCATTCTGGTGGATGCACTGGAAGCAGCCGGATACCGTTATGATTATCAGGAAAGTAAACCGGGACATATTGTACTGGCACCGGATGGGACGCATGAAATTGCCGGCTATCTACAGTTTGAATCATGGGGGAGATATCCAAAATTGGCTGGAAGACACGATTACAGAAGGGACGGATATTTCGGAGAGAGTTGATCGGGCTATGTACCCATTTAAGTATGATTATACCCTAGAGGAAGAAATGTTCAGAGGTAATGGTGACCGCTATGCGATTTATCATGTGGATGAAGACACACCGGGAAAACAACATTTATTTATGAATATGGCAATGGTCAAAGAAGATGGCATTACAATCGATGCAGCAAATTATAAGTGTGTCTATTCCGGCAGATTACATGAAAATGAAAAGCTGGATGATTTGTACGCTATGTTCAACGATAATCCACCGGCAGATTATAAAGCACATTCTATGTCGGTCAGTGATGTTATCATTACAAACCGTGGTGGGGAGATGCAGGCATATTACGTGGATCGATTTGGATTTAAAGAACTTCCAGACTTTGCTGCACAAAGAGAAAAAATACTCGATATTGTCCCAGAAATAAAAAATGTGGATTATGAAAATGATCTTACATGTATCAGCTTTTATGCGGCTGAATGTGCTGAATTTCCTGTAATGGGTGAAGTACATTATGACCTGACATTACCGGAAGCCCTGGAAACTTATGAGAAAATCCCATCAGAACGTATGCATGGACTGAAATGTGTTGGCTTTGATCTGAAAGACGGAAGTGATAATGAAGGAATGCAGAGACTGATGATCGAAGGAAAAATACAGAAAGAATTTTTGAATTCGATTCCTGGATTTAGAGAAAATTCTTATGTGCAAAAAATGCAATCAGTCGTGTGGAAAAGTACTTGGAAGAAAGACATCCAAATGTGGAAAAATCCTCTGAAATCCAATAAGAAAGTGGATAACGAAAAAATATAAGTGAAGAAAAAAAAAACGAAAAGGAGCTGAATATACAGATGAAACCAATACCGAAAAAGAAAAAGGGGGGAAATGAGCCTATGAGAAATGTAAACCTGGAAGAAAACGAACTGACTATTACTGCTATCTTCCAGCAGCACACAAAGGAAGAAACAATCCAAACACTGAAAGAAGCTTTGGAAGTTTTGGAACAGGAAGAAAGTGATCCTGAGAATGATGAAATGATTGAGATCATCAATTCTACAGTTGGAAAATTACAGCAGATCGAAGACAAATACTACTATTCTCTGGATCTGAATTATTATCTGAATAACTTGGAGGACGATGCCTATGAAGCTTAATCAATTTGCAGTCTACCGAGTAGATCAGCAGACAGCAGGAAAAAGCACTGTGGCATCTGCCATATCAAAGAGGCAAGACAGCAGAATGTGTTGATTACTGTCGAAAATTACCGATTAGTCTCGATTCATGAAATGCAGGAAGAAGAAAAAGTCGCTGACATCTGGAAACGGATGAAAAATCAATGCGAAGTCAGTGACGTGCTCGTATTGAACAAGAATGGAGAAATCAGCTGCTACTATGTAGATGAAAACTATCCACAGTAGCTGGCCGGATTCATTCGTATCAACACATTCGGAGCACTGATTACTATGGAAACTGAGAATTATCAGATTAACGGAAAAAAAGGAAACTGGATTTCAACAGACACCATCATCATCAATGGAAAGCAGTTTTATCTGATGGAGCATCAGGTATATCGGGATCAGGCCCAGGGTATTATCCTGGATGCCTATGGAAAAATGGTTGTCGAAGAATGCGAGAAATTCGACGAAAAGACAAAATAAAAAATTCATGATTACATCCAACAGCAGGTACCGCTAAATCCAGTCGAAAAGCTAAAACAGGATGGTAAAAACTCCGTCTTGAACATTACCAGAAGTTCTACCAGAACGGCACTTATGAACGAAGCAGAGAATCCGGTACAGAAGCTAATTATGATATGGTGGACGGTCTGGTGAATAATCAGAAGAAAAAACCTGGAAAAAATTTCTTGGATGCACGCAACAACAAACAGACGTCCCAGAAATCAACAAAATAATAAACCTAAGAAACGAAGGTCCGTAATCAAACGACTGCATCAGAAACAGATTGCCATTGCTCGCCGGTCCGGAAAGCCGATACCAAAGTACCTGGATCAGGAAATGGAAAGAAAGCGGGGATAGAATATGCGAAGGTTAAAGTGTGAAAAAAGAAAAGATTATTCTGACCAATGAAGATGATGGATTCTATGATGTGTATACCTTCAATCAGAGCTTGCAGAAACGGTTGAGATCCTTTGCTGAGAAGTATCCGGATGATTGCTGGTTGAAAGGATCTTCTGAGGATGGAAGTGAAACGTATATGATCAAAAAAAGGGACGGTTGTCATTGAATTTAAGACCACCGTATTCAAAGGATAGGATTCATAAAAGCAACCGAACGAATTATTGAAGAACAGAAAGAACAATCGAAGGATTCATAGAATGCGATTTAAGAGAAAAAAGCCTCATGACCATGAGGAAAAATGAAAGCAAAATACGTTAGCTAATAAAGTGTATGGGCTCAAAAGGGAAAGTGCCCTTTTTGGGCCTTTTTAATTCGAAATAGTTCCAAAGAACAAGTTGGCAATCTGTAGATTCTGTATGTTTTAAAGATCAATCGTTATACTAATTTTAGACCGAGTTATCGTTCTAAAGGAGGTGTCACAATGGATTTAAAGGCGGTTGGTCAGAGAATAAAAAAGCTGCAAGGGAAGCTAAGAATCTTACACAAGAAGAATTGGCAGCACTGGTAAACTTGAGTCCAACTCATGTAAGTGTTATAGAGAGAGGACTGAAAGTAACAAAACTTGATACCTTTTATTGCGATTGCAAATGCATTAGATGTTTCAGCAGATACACTATTGATTGATGTTGTGACACATTCGGTTACTGGTGTTACGAATGAATTATCTGAAATGATAGAGAAACTACCGAAAGAAAAGCAACAGAGAATTATCAATGCAGTGAGAGCATTGGTGGAATAAATACGTGAATAAGAAGATGGAAGGGGGCTTATTGCCAATGTAAAGTTAATTTAAAAATTAAAAAGCAGAATGCAAGTAGGTAAAATCTCACTTGTATTTTTGCTTTTTTTCATTTTGTTATCTGTTTTTTTTGCACGGCAAACAGACAGATGGATTGTACATCTGTCTATAATCCTATAGTAATGATGAATGGTTATGCTACCCTGTATAGAAAACTTACTGGACGCCTGAGGTTTGACTTTCCGAGGGTCTCGGACGCCCAGGTCTTATTGGTAATATATGTTTTTCTATCAGTTTAACCATCATCAGGTGGACGAAGTTTTGCTTGGGTGTCGCAGATATTCTCTGCAAATGTAGTAGATGGCAATAGTAAAGCCCCACCTGATTTTTTTTACTTATATTTTCTGTGTGTTCAACTACATATGTTGTAATTAATTCGCAGTAATTATATAAGGTCAATCTTGCAAATATTTTTTTTTTTATGTAATCCACTTTTTGGCATGAAAACTAGTTAGCCCTATAGCATATTTCAATTCACGAAATGATGTTTCTATGCCCCATCTTAAGCGATATAATTTCAAGTTTTTCTGCCGAAAAGCAAAAAACGGTCCAAGTTTGTAATTACTGTTTCGTAGGAAATCATCTGCTATTTTAAACCTTGCAATTTAAAGGAGATAGGATAATCCTCTTTGCTTCCTATTGGAAGATAATCAAAGGTTTGTACTGTTGGCATGAATTTATATCCCTGCTTGTTTCTTTTGACTTAGTTTGATTTCGTGTCAGAATCAGATTGATATCCATATCAAAACTGCCGTTTGTGGAAGTTCTAAGCCTGATGCAATGCCATTGCTGTGAACATCTTTTATTCTAATCAAAAATTTCCAGCCTTTTTTCTATTGCGTGAGACATAATGTTATAGTTTTCATATCCTCTATCAGCAATTCAGATCCAGAACAGAAACCGGATCCAGATCCAGAGCAGAAACCAGATCCAGAGGTTAAACCAGAAGTTAAACCGGAAGTTAAACCAGAAACAAAACCTCAAACAAATAATACAACAGCTGCTCCAAAGACTGGAGATGTTGCAGGAGTTACAGGTCTTATGGGAACATGTGCAGGTTCTCTCGGAGTAGCATTAATGGCATTTAAGAGACGTTTTCAGAAAATAATACTACATTATTCTATATGAGAGTGAAAAGGGAACAATTATTGTATAGTTGTTCCTTTTTTTTTATCTATTTCAGAACATGAAAGTTGAAAAATGGACTTGATTAATACGGAAAAAGAGGTAAAGTGAAATAGACTTCGTTTGTGTTGCTAGAAAGAGTAGATTAGGAGGAATTTTATGATGGATAATAATAAGATGATATGTTATTGTGATCAGGTTACAAAAGGAGAGATTATTGAGGCTATGGAAAAGGGAGCCAAAACACTCGCAGATATAAAAAGAATGACAGGAGCTTGTTGTAGTTGCAAGTGTGCAGAATTAAATCCAAGCGGGGAGTGTTGTGCACAAGACATTGCACTTGTGATGAAAGAGTATTTATCAAATAAAAATAGTTAAGATATTTCTATGGAGATTGGGGTCGTGGGTGATACAGAGAGGTGTGTTGCCCAATGTCATTAAGTTAATTTAAAAATTAAAAAGCAGAATGCAAGTAGGTAAAATCTCACTTGTATTTTGCTTTTTTCATTTTGTTATCTGTTTTTTGCACGGCAAACAGACAGATGGATTGTACATCTGTCTATAATCCTATATAATGATGAATGGTTATGCTACCCTGTATAGAAAACTTACTGACGCCTGAGGTTTGACTTTCCGAGGGTCTCGACGCCCAGGTCTTATTGGTAATATATGTTTTTCTATCAGTTTAACCACATCAGGTGGACGAAGTTTCCGTTTGCGTCGCAGATATTCTCTGCAAATGTAAATGGCAATAGTAAAGTTCACCTGATTTTTTCTTACTTATATTTTCTGTGTGTTCAACTACATATGTTGTAATTAATTCGCAGTAATTATATAAGGTCAATCTTGCAAATATTTCTTGCTTTATGTAATCCACTTTTTTGGCATGAAAACTAGTTAGCCCTATAGCATATTTCAATTCACGAAATGATGTTTCTATGCCCCATCTTAAGTGATATAATTCCTTAAGTTTTTCTGCCGAAAAGCAAAAACGGTCCAAGTTTGTAATTACCGTTTCATAGGAATCATCTGCTATTTTAAACCTTGCAATTCTAAAGGAGATAGGATAATCCTCTTTGCTTCCTATTGGAAGATAATCAAAGGTTTGTACTGTTGGCATGAATTTATATCCTGCTTGTTTCTTTGACTTAGTTTGATTTCCCTCGTGTCAGAATCAGATTGATATCCATATCAAAAACTGCCGTTTGTGGAAGTTCTAAGCCTGATGCAATGCCATTGCTGTGAACATCTTTTATTCTAATCAAAAAATTTCCAGCCTTTTTCTATTGCGTGAGACATAATGTTATAGTTTTCATATCCTCTATCAGCAATTAATATAACTTTGTCCAATGTCACCCTTTCTATCATTTGAATGCATGCTCTGTGTTCTTGATACGTAGAGGCAGTTTGAACCAATGCATCAATATAAGTTCTGTTTAAAACATCATACAGGGCATTTAGATGTAAGTGATTACCGGTTGCACCAAGTTGATTTGATTTCCAAAGAGTTTCCGGGTCGTTTTAGATTCGGTGCAATAGTTAGATTGCTGCCATCGCAAGCCAAGAATCTAATTATTTTTCCTTAACTTAATGACATTGGGCTTATTGCTCTTCTTTTTTATTTGGTTTAACGTGAAAATATGATATAGTAGTTCTAAAGAACTTATATATAATTCTAAGGAACTTGATAAAATGAAGAAAAAAAATATAACACTTGTATTTGTTGCTATCGTTTTTTTCGATTATTGTTGGAATGATAATTGGAAAAAGCTTATTAAAAATATAAAGAAGGTGAGCCAGATGTAGTTGGCAGTTTTTCTATGAATAGAGATGAAAATCTTACAGTAGTTGCTAACAGAAAAAATATTTCTGATAAAGAAGCATTTGCAAGACTGCTTTTTAAAAATGTATAAAGAGAATTCATTTCATTCAATAAAATTTTCTACAGATCATGGATATGCAACCAGCCTTGATATGACCGTATATTCTTGGAAAGAAGATATCGAAAATGGAAAATCCATTATGCAGATAGAATTTAGACCGATTGAATATGGAAAAGATTATGATATTGTTCATAATCCGGATAAATATGTGCTTTTTATCGATGGAACAGAAATAAAATGAAATATATAGATATGCAGATAAAGCGCAGAAAAAGAGGATTGCTCAACACAGGAGGATATTTTCAATTACCCTCAAAATGATAAAAGCGAGGCAGCGGAAAATCCGTTGCCTCATATCAGTATTATGACAATTAATCTAGTTCTGCCCCGAACTCATACCTCCAATATTCCGCCTGCCTCATATTCCCTAGGTTCTGAGAGTACCGGTACAGTAAAGAGTTCAACCGGAACACCGAGTGTTGATGCGAAGAGTTTCATAAGATCCTCTTTTGGCGTTCGGTCATCGCTTTCATACTGAGCAATCGGACATCAGCACAGCTGTCGGGAAATCCAACAGCCATCCCAAGTTCTTTCTGGGTGAGATGATTTTTTTGTCTTAAGTGTTTTAATTTTCTTCCAAATGTAATCATATTATTATTCTCCTGTGCTTCCAAATGCCCCGGTTCCTCGTTCTTCACCGAGGTCCAGGACAAAATCAGCGATCACGACCGGTGTAATCACCAGCTGACCGACGCGTGTGTCTTTATGAATGGTCTGAGAAAGATGTGCTCACGTTGCTGATAATGGCATGGATCTCACCACGGTAACCGGAGTCGATCGGTGGAAGTTCGCATACCAGTCCTTTTTCTTTGCCATGCTTTGCTTCGTGGAAAGACATATCCGGCAAATCCATCGGGGATGATGAGACCAAATCCAAGCGGAATTCTTGCAACCTCACCTGGTTTTAATACGCAATCATAAGGCATGAATACATCAGCACCGGCATCATTTTCATGTGGCCGGAAGGGATGATGATCTGCTTTTAGACCAAAGTCAATCAGTTTAATCTTTATGGCTACTCACCTCCTTCCTGATGAGCAATGGATAATCAGCTTTTTTAAAATATCTGACGGCATCCAAAGTTTCGAAATAGGATTCTGGCAGGACATCTGTTTTTCCATACAGCTTCCTCTCTGACAGAATGGACCGGTCAGATCCAGTGCAAAAAGAATCGGGCTTAATTTGTACAATCTCTGCCAGATCTGAGCATCACAATCCTTGTTTTTCATCCGTATTTCTTCTGCAGGCTCTCTGACCGATCATATGCTTCCACTGGTAAGGCGTTGCACTGATGATCAGTACGTTTCGAAGTCCCTGAGGTGTGGCATATCCGGCTGAATCATGATCAATGCCTAAGGCACAGAGTTCTGTATAGTGGTCCAGATCTGACTGACAGCTTTTTTGTAAATATCCTGGATTTCTTTATCTGCTTTCATGATCCCATATGGAATAGCAAATGTAGCGTGACCGGAATAATTGCTGTACTGCAGAGATGCACTCATGTACTTTTACTTCGTTCTGATGCCTTGTGATCTGTGCCAGGAAGCGTCTGCTTGCACCAACAACAGCCACGGTAATGACCATGAATTTCTGTACGGTTGGATGTGGAAGCCCCGCAATGTTTTCTACGGTCTTCTGACTGTAGGATTGATGGTAAAGGTCCATCAGATCTGCCATGTCTCTGGATTGTATGACCGTGTTGTGTGAGCCTGGCCGCGAAAGACCATATTCTGTTCTGCTTCCTGAATGCCGTAACAGTTCAGGATAGCTGTTTCAATGTGATTCATAGGCATGTTCCTCCTTTACCAGAGCTTTTTAAAAGGATCAGATAATTGATGCAGTCTGTGATTTTTTTTCATCCTACTGTTCCATGTCAAAATGTAACAGAGTGGAATAACACATATCGTAAAGGGATACGACATGTTTTGACATCATACCTGCCAGAGCCGCTTTTGGATCGCAGTTCTGTAATGCGGCAGCAATCTTGAATGCGCTGAGGCGGTCAATATTGTCACCGGTATATTCTTTTCTTTTTATGTGCCAGAATATCGGCACACTTTCTCATCTGAAGTTCAAATACATCATTAAATTCTTCTTGTGTCATGTGATAGTTCCTCCTTTGTTTTGTAATAGTTATCGTTCGAGATCTTTGGTTTTTGATCTCACTGGTTCCGGAATCTGCATCTGAAGAATGGCATCAACATTCTGATCGGCAGTATCCAGGATCTTTTAATTTTTCTTTCAAGCTGCTTATTGCTTCTTCTTCGGAAGCTATCTGCTGTTGCAGTTTTTCTTTTTGTAAAGTCAAGGTTTTTAGGCTTGTCATCTTTCCATCCTGATAAAAGGATCTCAGCCAATTTCTGGCTTCTTCATATTTCTGAATTTCCTTCGCATGTTCTTTTCGGTACTTTCCTTTGTACTTTGCATTTGAAAAATTGGGAATAAATTTCCTTGTTTGCATAATACTGTCCGGTATAACGAATCTGATCATTGAGGATCCTTAGATCGGACCGATGCTGAGCAATCTGTGTCTGCATTTCTTTTTAGTTCCTGCTTTGATGCAAGCAGTGTATTTTTTCAAATCTGACTGCGTATCAAATCCATGCTCTTGCACATAGATAATGGTATTTGCCATTTGCTGCAGGTTAGAAAGTTTTACCCGATGAGCATAAGCTGGGCTCTGCATAGCTTTCACATTTGTCTGGAGATTTACAACTAGGGCGCAGGTGAGATCTGACATAGAGGATGGCCAAAGGATTCTTGCGTAAGAAGGTTTGTTTCAGGTGTTCTTTTCCATATCGTGTTCCAAGTGCACGTTCAGTAATTCGCTTTTGTCGATCAGGATGAAGATAGCTGTATCTGCCCCGATGCTCAATCACAGATATCTGAAATTGTTCCAGAAGCTTGGATTGGAATTCATCAAAACTATTGGATGTGGCAGCACATTCATCAATCGCATTTCGCAAATATTCTTTCTGTGTAAGGAACACGGTGGATGTTGGTTTGAGACCATCTTCGATGATTTTCTGATTGATTTCATCTAATTTTTGCTGACCATGTTTCTGTGCCATATACTCTTTCTGAGTGATTTTTCTTTCAGTCGGAGCAAGAAGATCTATCTGGTGAAGTCCTTCCTGTTGGCATCGATCCATGACAGCTTTCTTAAAAGTGTTCATGAATTTATCTGTGGAACGATGCTTGTAACCGGCAGCTTCCTCATGTGTGGTTTATCCATATATGGCTGCCTTTCCACTGCAGTCTTCCGCACACTGTTTATGACGATGTGGGTATGGATATTTCCGGACTCATTGTGGCCATCGGTGTGAGTAACTACCAGTGCCTGATATCCGGGAAACATCTGCTTTTGCAAGTTCCAAACTGATTGCCTGTGCTCTCTTTCCGGTAAGACCGTTTTCTGTAACATCGGCTGGATCGTAGCTGATAATGTAGTGGTGACTTTTGATATCTTCACGTTTCTTATTTTTGTGAAAATGAGCATTTGTCAGTTCACATTCCTTGTCAAAAGACATCGGATCACAGTTCAGTCCATCCATATAAAACTCTTTTCGCAGGATGCTTCGTCCGGATTCATCTACAATCTTTTTTCCCGGTTTTTTCATCATGTTCAAACAGAAGGTAATTGATAGCAGCCGAGTAATTTGCATTTCTGCTTTTTAATGTGTTTTACGATTGCCATTCATACCACCTGCCAGTTTCAGTACCTCTTTTCTCAATAGGAATAAGTCCGTGATGCACTGATGGATTTCGTTTTCTATAGCACGTGACTGACTGCCTCCACTGTTAAAATGCTTGGCGATCTGATTGAGATTCGCTCCGATCTTTCCATATTCACTGACTAGTTTTCTGAGATTATTCATGTCTGCAACAACTTCAATCTGATGATTGATTTGCTTTTTCAAGCAGGAGTTTTCTCAGATATTCTGATCGGCTAATAGATAAACAAGCAGCGCCTTGGTCTAATAAATCCAGTTCGACATCGGTAAGACGTAATCCTATAAAATGTCTGTGATTCAGTTCTTTATCTTTGTTTTTTTGATCTCATACTCCTCCTTTCGCTGAGACTATTCCTCCCGCCGGGAGTCCACGTATTTCAATATCGGCTGTCCCTTCCGATATTAGAAATAGTGCTGTGAACACCCTTTAGGTGGAACCAACAGACAAGTGAAACGTCTGTTATTGAGAGGGTATGGGGAGATCCCCATCAAGATAAATCCCATAGGATGAACAGGATGCCAAACGGCAATACTGTTAAACATGGGTGGATCTTGCTCTTTTTATTTGTACCACTCTATATAACGAAACGCTCAGAGCCTGTTTTACAGTGGGGGAAATGAAAAAATATCAAAAAAAATTGATGATTAATGGTGAGCTTGTGATAGAATGGAAAAAAAGAGAAAAAGCATAAAGGATGTAGTTGTGGAGAAAATTTGTTATGATTAGAAAGTTGCTGAACGGAGATATCGATAGAGTTGCTGACATATGGTTAAAGACAAATCTGAAAGCACATTATTTTATTTCCAATCAATACTGGAAGAGTAATTATGAATTAGTAAAAGAAATGCTGTCACAATCCGAAGTCTATGTGTTTGAAGCAGATAAAATGATACAAGGATTTGTAGGACTAAATGATAAATATATCGAAGGTATTTTTTGTCTCTGATGAAATGCAGTCATGTGGCATAGGTAAACTTTTATTAGATTATATTAAGGATAAAAAAGTTAGCTTACGATTAAATGTATACCAGAAGAATGCCAGAGCAATTTCTTTTTTACCAAAGAGAAGGATTCATTATTCAATGTGAAGATTTGGATGAAGATACTGGTGAAAAAAAGAGTACACTATGCTATGGAAACGAAAATAGAAATCCGAATTTAAAGAGGAGGAATAATGCAATGAACTTCTTTGAAAATACTCGTAAGCCACAAGGCTTCGGCGGAAAATTGATGACGAAGATGATGAACATCGGTCACGCCAAGTTATCGCAATGGGGATTCTCAAATATCTCAGTGAATCCGGACGCTGCGGTACTGGATGTTGGTTGCGGAGGCGGTGCAAATATTGTAGCCTGGTTGGGCAAATGCGGAAATGGACATGTGACAGGAATGGATTATTCGGAGGTCAGTGTGGCAGAATCTCAAAAATTGAACGCCCTCGCCATTAAACAAGGGAAATGTAATGTAGTTCAAGGAGATGTATCTGCTATCTTACCCTTTTCTGACGCGACTTTTGATTATGTTTCTGCCTTCGAAACAGTTTACTTCTGGCCGGGATTGGAAAAAATGTTTTTTTTGAGGTAAATCGAGTTCTGAAAAACGGAGGGACATTCCTGATTTGTAACGAATCTGACGGAACGAATGCCGCAGATGAAAAATGGACAAAGTTGATTGATGGTATGAAGATTTACACCTCTGATCAACTCATTGCTGCTTTGAAAGAAGCAGGTTTTACAGAGATAAAAATGTATTCAAATACAAAAAAATCATTGGATAAGTATTGTTGCAACGAAATAGCTAATTTCCAGTTTTACGAAATAAAGAAATTGTAGGAGGAATATATATGGTTGGAAGAATTTATCACGTTGGATTAACCGTTTCTGATTTGAATCGCTCGATTGCTTTCTACAGAGATGTTCTTGGGCTTAAATTTCAGGGTGAAATCTTTATGGAAGGCGAAGAGACAGATAAAATGTTCCGTAAGGAAAATTGTAAAAAGCAAGGGTTGCATATTTGAATGGTTCGAAGGTTCTTGAAGCACCACCGATTGAATTGATTCAGTTTGTAGACAGCAAAATCCATAAAGAACAATCAGACTTGTTTACGACATCTATCTCAGAAGTATGCTTTTTACACGGATGACATTGATTTTGTTTACAAAACCCTTATCGAAAATCATGTGGAGTGCTTGTCTGAACCGCAGTATTTCGATTTTAGGGCAGATGGATTTGGGGAAAGCAGAGCTTTTTATTTCAGAGACCCGGATGGAATCATTCTTGAGATGATGCAACCACTTTGATGAAAAATTATAAGTACAGGAAAATGACAACTTCCTGTTTGTTGAATTAAAAATGAAATAAAGTTCCAGTAATCATAGAGTGTATGGATTCAATTCCATATGCTCTTTTTCTTTACTTAATTTCAGGGAAAAATGCAGAAATCTAATGTTACGAGTTTCTTGGTATAAAAAAAACTCGCAAGAAAACTCGTAAGAAAAAAAAGTAAAAAAAATTTGCTTTTTGACCACTGTAAAACATGCTCTGAGCGTTTCGTTATATGAAGGAATAATTTTTCTTTCATATTTCAAAGAAAAGAGGATAAAGAAATGTCAGAGAAAAAAGATGTTATACAGTTCAGGAGTTACAGGAAATCTTAGGAGTCAGCAGACCTACTATTTATAACCTTTTAAAGAAAAAGGAATTCCGGTGGATCCAGTTGGATGGTGGCAAGTATCGCATCTCTAAGAAGAGTTTCGATGACTGGATCGATAACTTGGAACAATAAAAAACAGGGTGTTGATCAGGCAGATTTTGTCTGCAATCGACATCCTAAATTTTTTTCTGGATTTGAGATATGATATAAGAAAAAACACTAACACTAAAAAAAGACAGGAAGTGAAGAATAAATGGCAACAGCAATTATGAAACAAAAAAGGAATTCCGGAAATGGACGATGTTGAAGAAATCATTTCGAAAATATCAGAAGAAAGTCCTTACAAACGGCGCGTCCAACACAAAAGAGGACCTGGATGACCGTGCCGGAAATGGGAAAGCTACTGGGATTAAAAAGACAGATCGATACTGGCTGGTACATAAAAATGTTTTTGAATCTAAAGAGATTGCCGGAAAGATACGAATCAATATTGCCAGCTTTGAAAAATGGTACGCCAATCAGATTAAATATCATAAAGTTACCGGAGAAGAACCGGGAAAAAGAATTGAAATCCTGGTCCTATTCCGTTAAGGAAGTTGCGGATCTGTTGAGTGTTGATGATTATCTTGTTTATGAATTACTCAAGAAAAATCAAATGGAAACGGTTTATTATCGATTACTGGAAACGAATACCAAAAAAGAATCTTTTCAAAACTGGTATAAAAGCCAGTCCCGGTATCGAACAAAGGAAGACAGAGAAAAAGACGCTCTTCTGGAAGATGCAACAATTACGATGCCTGAGATGGCACAGTTGCTTGGAACAACCAGAAGTGCAGTATATACAATTCTTGATAATCCGAAGTATAGTCATTTTTTTGAATTCATTGTGATTGCAGAAAAAAGAAAAGGATTACAAAAGAGAATTTTCAAAAATTCCTGGAAGGTCAGGACCGGTATAAACTGGATCCATCGAATGATTATGAAGAACTTGCGTAGGAACAAAATATTGCCCTGGCTAATTTCCGGCGGAAGAAATTATCACAAACCGGAATGCGAGGAAGCAATGGAAATATAAAGTATCTTACTTTTGATGAAGCCTCTTATCTGGCAAAGGTCAGCAGAAGCATGATCAACAAGTGGGCGGATAAAGGAAAGTTCACAGTAATAAAAGTTGGCAGTCGAGTTAGGATCCTGTCGGGATGAATTTGAGGACTGGATGGAACAAAGAGATTTGGAAAGGAGCATGCAATAATATGGCATCAATAAGAGAACGAAACGGAAAATTCAATGTAATCTATTCTTATACAAATGAAAAAAGGCGAGAGAAAACAAAAATGGGAAATCTATGAAACAAAAGCCGAAGCTAAAAGAAGAAAAAAAGGAAATTGAATATAAAAAGAGATGGGATCATTTGTCGTCCGTAAATGCAAAACACTGGACGAGCTTATTACAGAATATGTTGCACTTTATGGAACAAAGAAAACTGGGCGCTTTCTACGTATGAAGGAAATGTCTCTCTTATCAATAACTATATTCTTCCGATCATTGGTGATACAAAACTCTCAGAGATCAATACCAGATTCATTGAAAGATATTATCAGAGTCTTTTGAAGAGGCGTGCAGTTATCAATCCATTGAATAAAACCAGTCGAAATGAATTTGTATCGTCCAGTACGGTCAGGGATATTAATAAGTGCTTAGAAACTGTTTTGAACAGGCAGTGAAATGGGAGTTGATGGAGAAGAATCCTTGCACTCATGCGACTGTACCAAAACATAAATCACAAAAAAAGAGACATCTGGACAGCGGATACATTGATGTATGCGCTCAGTGTCTGTGAAGATGAACGGGATTAAAGCTCGCAATTAATCTATCTTTCTCATGTTCCCTGCGACTTGGTGAGCTGCTTGGTCTTACCTGGGATTGTGTAGATATTTCTCCTGAGGCAATTGAAGAAAACCGTGCATATGTCTTCATCAACAAAGAATCACAGCGTATAAGAAAAGAATCGTTGAATGCATTGGATGGAAAAGATGTGTTGTTGGTATTTCCGACAAATCATAAGAAGAATTCTACGGTCCGTATTCTGAAAACACCAAAGACAGAAAGCAGTGTGCGTAAGATATTCTTACCAAAGAGTGTCGCTAATATGTTGGTAGACTGGAAAGCTGAACAGGATGAAATGAAAGAAATCCTTGGTGATGAATATATGGACTATAACCTGGTTATGGCAAGTACCTTTGGGCTTCCTCTTGGTGATGGAGCAATCCGTGGTCCTTTAAAAAACTGATTGAGGGCTATAATCTCCCACCGGTTGTATTTCACAGTTTTCGTCATAGCAGCGTTACTTATAAGCTGAAATTGAATGGTGGAGACATCAAAGCGGTACAGGGTGATTCCGGCCATGCTCAGGTCAATATGGTTACGGATGTGTACTCTCATATTCTGGATGATGACCGAAGGAAAAATGCAGAGCTTTTTGAAGAAGCGTTTTATGAGAAAAAGAATCTGGATCCACAGATGCATGTACAGCAGGAAAATAATAATGCAACTGTTGCTGATGAAGTCGATCCGGAACTTCTGGCAAAAGTGTTGGCAAATCCAGAGATGCGGGCATTGCTCAATTCACTGGCGAAGACGATGAAGTAATTAGTCTATCTCCATCATATCTATTGGAATCTCCATCATTTGATGATGGAATGATGGAGATTCAGTTACAAAAAAAAAGGTTACAGATATTTTTACTGAAGAAAATTTGCCAGTCAAAAACGCATGGACAAACCGTCTCGTATGCGTTATATTATTTATAGACAAGAAAATATCTTGTACTTACGATAGGAAGTTTAATTGAATACTGTTTACCATGATCGAACGTACGAAGCATGGTGGTCATATAACAGATGTCGATGGTAATATCAAGGCATTCCCCGATTATTAGCTGGAGCAAACAATCAGCTAACTTTCAGAGCTTTACAGAGCTTGACAGAGGGGGGATTCAGAATAACTCAAATTGAATCGGAAACAGTTTTATATAGTGTCCCACTTGGGTTTACCTTACCTCAGATTGACAGAGAGTGACAATATGTTGGAGCTCTC
>VOFJ01003597.1_pt1 | contig 43234 bp, 61 predicted proteins | sample 5384081 | NCBI WGS metagenome assembly VOFJ01 (sample SAMN12384729, study PRJNA508395) | human gut metagenome | isolation source: healthy gut I | host: Homo sapiens
TCGATAAGAACGGGCGTTTCATCATGAACGAAGCATGGGCAAAGCTCGATTTCGGTGCCGGTTTTTTTGCACAACTGGGACGCCAGACCTTGTCTTATGATGACGAACGTATTTTGGGAGGGCTGGACTGGAATGTGGCCGGTCGCTATCACGATGCATTGAAGTTGGGCTATGCCAAGAATGCCCACCAACTGCATTTCATTCTTGCCTTCAACCAGAACAAGGAAAAGTCAAAAGGCGGTACCTATTATTATGACGGCGCGCAACCTTATAAGAATATGCAGACTGTATGGTATCACTATAAGGCGGACGCAATTCCGTTCGGCGCTTCTTTGCTGTTTATGAACCTGGGATTGGAAACCGGGGATGCGGCTACGCAGGATTCGCATACCCGTTATCTGCAAACAATGGAACGTATCTTACCTATAAGCCCGGTAGCTGGAATCTGGACGGTGCTTTCTACTATCAGACGGGCAAGAATAAGGATGCTGAGAAAGTGTCGGCATTAATGGGAAGCGTGCAGGTTGCCTATGCTTTTGACAAGACATGGGGAGTTGTAGCAAGTTTCGATTATCTGAGTGGCGATAAGGGAAACGGCGACAAGTTTAAAGCGTTCGACCCTCTCTACGGAGCACACCATAAGTTCTACGGAAGTATGGATTATTTCTATGCGAATCTATTTGTGAACGGTTATGCACCGGGTTTAATGGACAGCCGTATCGGTGGTCGTTTTCGTGCGTCGGACAAAGTGGATATGGAGTTGAATTATCACTATTTCACTACTGCGGTTAAATTGCCGGACTTGAAGAAGTCCTTGGGTTCGGAAGTCGATTATCAAATCAATTTGTCGGTGATGAAAGACGTAAAACTCTCTGCCGGATATTCTTTCATGCGTGGCACAAAGACGATGGATGTAGTGAAAGGCGGCAATCATAAGAGTTGGCAAGACTGGGGGTGGGTATCGTTGAATATCAATCCGAAAGTGTTTTTCACAAAATGGTAATTAAATAGGGATGACATTCTGACAAGTGTGGCGCAGCATAAAACCGAAAGTTTAAGCTGCGCCACATTTTTATTATATGAATTTCTCTAAAGCTGCTTTGTTCAGGATTTCCACCCGTTTCCCTTCCATGGTGATAAGCCCTTCCTTGATAATCTTATTAATTTCTTTCGATAAGGCAGGGCGGGATACATTGAGGTATTCGGCAAGTTGGGATTGCGTATGTGTAATCTCTACTATCAGGGAATCTTTCTTCTTATGCTCGAACAGATAAACAATGAATCTTTCCCGAACAGTCTTGCGGGAGAGGGGTTTCAGCCGTGATACGGTACAAATGTTGCAATTACCGGCAATGCAGAGAAAGTTGTGTAACACTTGCGGGTCTTGGCTGATAACTTTAAACGTAGAATCTTTGGTTGCCATAAGTATCACACTGTCTTCAAGGGCGGTGAACGTGGCAGGCAGTGTATTGTTTGGATTAAAAAGATGTGGAGTGGCAAAAGTGCGTGGCGCAATGATATATTCAATCATCACTTCGTTTCCCAGTCCGTCGATAATATCCGTGCGTAATTTCCCTTCCAACAACACATACAGTTTGTTACAAGGCGTTCCTTGTGTGACGACTATCTCTTTTTTGTCTGCTGCGTAGATTACGAAATCCAGTTTTTCTAATAAAGATTCTTTTTTATATTCAAGGGCAAATCCCGGAAAAGAGGGATTTGAAACAGTTTTTCTTTATGTGTGTCGGTCAGTTGTATTTTTTCATTGCATCATGTTGTTCGTATCGTGGACAAACTTACGGAAAATCTCTGGAATAAACGAATAAAAAGGGAGAAATGGCATTAAATGGTTAGGATACAAAATTGTCTTTGGAGAAAGAGATGACTATTGAAATTGTCTTCTGTATTTGGACGGAGACATTCCCAAGGTATTTGTGAAAACTCGGACGAAATGGGGCAAATCATTAAAACCGACCGTAAAACAAATTTCGGATTACTTGCTTTTTGTGAATGTTTAAGAAGTTCGCAGGCTGTATTTAAGCGATATTGGGTTACATACTGCGAGAAGGTCATTCCTTTGCAACGTTTGAAGTAGGAACAGAAAGCAGAGCGGTTCATGCCTACTTCTGCGGCAATATCATCCAAAAAAATATGGTATGGATATAGTGGGCCATTACATAAACACAGATTTGCTGCATACGTCTCACGTCACGTTCAATACTCATGGGCTTTCCGGCAAAGGTATGGTCGGATGAAGTAAATATGGCAGGTAGCAGACGAAACATTTCGCATAGGCGTCCCAACTCGTCCATATCGTTCATTTGTGACAATATCCGACGAATGGTTTGTGAACTTCCAGTACCGAATTTCAGTGCGTTCGTCGGGAATGTAATGCCCGTCAGACGATTACGCAGTTCGGGAAATACTGCCATACACCGTTCTACAAGCGAATGACTGAAAGCTACCATTAAATAACGGACATGCCCGTCATCGTCGTCTGCCGAATCCGGTGAATATTCCCAGCGGTGTAGCATGGACGGTGGTATTAACGCTACGTCGCCTGCTGCGAAAGGTTGCAATGTGTCACCTGCCATTCGTTTACCATATCCGTGGACAACATAATACAACTCCCATGCATCATGCCGGTGCAGTTTGGCTTCGATGCTTGTTGTCACTCGTTGGTCTATAAAGAAAAAAGAGTGATTCTCCACTTCGGGTAATTCATAAGGAATGGCGGTATCTTCCATAAGAGTAATGTTTAAAATGACTTATGTGCAAATATACGACAAATATCTAAGATGATACCACAAATATATAACAAGAAAGCTGGGTAACTTTGCTGCCGGAAACAATAAGTATAACTATTAAAATGTATTGTTATGGATTTCTATCAAGTACTAGAGAAAAGAAGAACTATTCGCGACTTTTCCGATAAGAAGGTGACGGACGAAGTACTGGAAAAGGTGCTGTTGGCTGCATTCAAAGCTCCGATTCCAATGACCATTTGCGGCAGTTTGAGTTTATTGTCGTGAGAGGGCAGGAAAAACATTGCCCGACTCATATCGCCTGTGGCGGAAAACACAAGGAACATTCAACAGGCAGGGCTTGATGCTGCTGCCGACATGATGGATAAGGATGAACACGCCATGTTTGTCGATGCGTTGCCCAAACAACAACGTATGCTTATACAAAGTAATTGTCTCGTACTTCCATTTTTTCGGCAAAAGGATTTTCCTCTGTGCCAACCTGCCGACCAAAGTTCACTCAACTATTTCGCTTCTGCATGGGCAGCCGTTGAGAATATCCTGTTAGCAGCAACGGCGGAAGGACTGGCGTGTGCATTCCGTATTCCTATTGGCAACGAACCGGAGTATGTGAAACATCTCGTCAATGCTCCTGACGGATATGAGTTCACCGGTTTCCTCGCTATCGGCTATGCAGCGGAGAATGCACATATTTGTAAGCAGAAAGAAATCAGGGTAGGGGGATAGGATTTTCACAGGAATGTCTGGTAATCTGTAATTAAGGTACATCTCTCTGTAATTTATATACATTCGCTATGTTATAAATTGCCTATTTTTGCAGAGTCAAAAGACTGAATCATTCTAAAAGATAAAACTAATAAAGTAAAGTTATGGCTAAAAAGTTCTGATAATTTCGTCCAGTCCGCGGAAAGGCGGCAATTCGGATTTGCTTTGTGATGAATTTATGAAAGGTGCTCTCGAAGCGGGCAATGAAGTGGAAAAGATTGTATTGAAAGACAAAACGGTTCATCCTTGTACGGGATGCAGTGTTTGTAGTATGTACGGCAAGCCCTGTCCACAGAAGGATGATGCAGCGGAAATCGTGGAGAAGATGATTGCTGCCGATGTAATTGTAATGGCAACTCCTGTTTATTTCTATACCATGTCCGGGCAGATGAAGATTATGATTGACCGTTGCTGCGCACGCTATACGGAGATAACGAACAAGGAGTTTTATTTCATTATTGCGGCGGCAGAGGATAATAAGGCAATGATGGAACGTACAATAGACGGTTTCCGTGGCTTTCTTGATTGTCTGGAAGGGCCACAGGAAAAAGGAACGGTCTATGGAATCGGTGCTTGGAAGATAGGAGAAATTAAAGATACTCCATACATGCAGGAAGCCTACAACATGGGGAAAATTGGTGTAATTGTCACCGGCTTATTATAGTGACGCTATTGCCGGATAGTGACGCTATAACAACAAGATAGTGACGCTATGACGACTGGATAGTGACGCTATGACGACTGGATAGTGACGCTATCTTATATGACCTTTTAAAGCATAAAAATACGATTTCAGTCAATAGATTGAAAAGTCAAGAATTTTAATTGCCTGGATTGCTTGTTCTGCCACAGAATTATTATAATTTTGTGGCAGAACTTTTTATTTTGTATGATTCGTTTAATAACTAAGCATTATGGGCTATACAATAACGACTCTTGTAGAGAATTGTGTTTATGGACGTAAATTAGGCAGGCAGAGCACGGTCTTTCTCTATATATTGAGACATCGGAACATAGATTGCTCTTCGATACAGGAGCGTCCGATTTGTTTATCCGTAATGCCCGCCTGCTGCATATTGACTTGCAGAAAGTCGATTATCTGATATTATCCCACGGGCACAGTGACCACACGGGAGGTCTGCGTCATTTCTTGGAGCTGAACAAACAAGCAACAGTTGTCTGCAAACGCGAAGCCTTCTCTCCAAAATTTAAGGGATGAACGCGAAAATGGAATGAAGCATACGCAGACTTTCGACCTTTCCGTTTCCGTTTTATCGAAGAACAGACCGAACTGCTTCCCAGCGTATTTCTCTTTCCCTCTATTGATATTATCGACCGTGAGGATACCCATTTCGAACGCTTTCGGGTTCAGAAAGAAGAGGGTTGCCATATACCGGATACTTTTCAGGATGAATTGGCGGTAGTGTTGGTAGAGCCGGACGGTTTTTCTGTATTGAGCGCCTGTTCTCATCGGGGAATTACAAATATCCTGCGACGGAACAGTCCGTGCGGCATTTCCCGAATCTCCTTGTAACTTACTGTTAGGCGGTTTTCATATTCATAACGCAGAAGAACGGAAATATCAGATCATTGCAGATTATCTGAAAGAATATCCGCCGCGTCAGATTGGTGTCTGCCATTGTACAGGAGTGGATAAATATGCCTTCTTCTACAAAGACTTTGGTGACAGCACATTTTATAATTACACGGGAAAACTAATTCAAACCGATTTATCGGAATAAAATATTTATAATAATTTGATATGAAGAAACTAATAACTTCTTTAGCACTGGCATTGACCGCATTGTCCGGCTATGCCATTACTCCTTTGTGGATGCGTGACGCACGTATTTCACCGAATGGAACGGAGATTGTCTTTTTGTTATAAAGGCGATATTTACAAAGTCCCCGCACAGGGTGGGACAGCCGTTCAGTTGACAGCACAAGCATCTTATGAAGCTAACCCCGTTTTGGTCGCCCGACGGAAAACAAATTGCATTTGCCAGCGACCGGAATGGGAATTTCGACCTCTTTATCATGCCTGCTGACGGCGGAACCGCCCAAAAGGCTGACTTATCATTCCGCTTCGGAGATTCCTTCGGCTTTTACTCCGGACGGAAAGTTTGTACTTTTTCTCCGCATCTATTCAAGACCCCGCAGGCAGCGCTTTGTTTCCTACCGGAGCAATGACGGAATTGTATAAAGTACCTGCTGGCGGAGGACGTACCGAGCAAGTACTCGCTACTCCTGCCGAATGGGTTTGCTTTGATAAATCGGGGGAAAAACTTTCTTTATCAAGACCGTAAAGGCTTCGAAGATGAATGGAGAAAACACCATACTTCTTCTATAACCAGAGATATTTGGCTGTATAACACGCAATCGGGAAAACATACCAATCTAACGAACCGGGAAGGGGAAGACCGCAATCCGGTGTATGCGCCCGACGGCAATTCTGTCTATTTTTTTCTTAGCGAGCGCAACGGCGGCTCATTCAATGTTTATAACTTTTCACTGAATACTTCGCAAACGTCGAATGTGCCTCAAGAGGTAAAAAGCGATAACTACATTCCGTACGCATCCGGTACGTTTCTTGTCAATCAGTGATAAAGGTACATTGTGTTATACCTATGACGGAGAACTTTATACACAGGAAGCCAATGCCCGTCCGAAGAAAAAGTAAGCGTCGAACTTGTCCGGGATGATGAAAAGGAGATTGCTTCCCTCAAATTTTCTCAGGGCGCTACTTCCGCTTCCGTATCTCCGGACGGCAAACAGGTTGCTTTCATTGTGCGTGGTGATGTCTTTGTCACTTCGACGGATTACACTACAACAAAGCAAATCACGAATACTCCGGGAAAAGAAGCCGCTGTGTCCTTTGCCCCGGATAACCGGACGCTGGTCTATGCCAGTGAAAGGACGGGTAACTGGCAACTTTACACCGCCAAAAATAGCCCGTAAGGAAGAAGCCAATTTCCCTAATGCAACTCTTATCGAGGAAGAAGTCTTGCTTCCTTCAAAAAACAGTGGAACGTGCTTATCCGCAATATTCTCCGGACGGTAAGGAGCTGGCTTTTATCGAAGACCGTAACCGCTTAATGGTACTTGACTTAAAGACGAAGAAAGTACGTCAGGTGACGGATGGATCTACATGGTACAATACAGGGGGCGGGTTTGATTATGAATGGTCGCCGGACGGCAAATGGTTTACTCTTGAATTTATTGGCAATCGCCATGATCCTTATTCGGATATAGGTATTGTCAGCGCACAAGGCGGTACTATTACCAACTTGACTAACAGCGGATATATTAGCGGTTCTCCGCGTTGGGTACTGGACGGAAACGCTATTCTTTTCCAAACTGAACGTTACGGTATGCGTGCGCATGCTTCTTGGGGTTCACAACAGGATGTGATGTTGGTATTCTTGAATCAGGATGCTTATGACCGCTATCGCTTAAGCAAGGAAGACTTTCGAACTGCTCAAAGAGTTTGAAAAGGAACAGAAGAAAGCGAAAGACGGTGACAAGAAGAAAGATGTAAATAAGTCTAAAAAGGATGAAGCTGACGAGGACAAGTCATCCGAAGATAAAGCAGACAAGAAAGATATAGTAGTAGAGCTTAACGGCATTGAAGACCGTATCGTACGCCTTACTCCCAACTCTTCCGATTTGGGGAGCGCCATTATTACAAAAGACGGTGAAAACCTTTACTATCTCTCTGCCTTCGAAGGCGGCTATGACCTGTGGAAAATGAATCTCCGTGAAAAAGATACGAAGCGTTTGCACAAACTCAATACCGGTTGGGCATCATTGATGTTGGATAAGAAAGGGGACATTTTCTTGTTGGGAAGCCGGATGATGCAGAAAATGGATGCGAAGTCGGATGCATTGAAATCAATCAGTTATCAGGCTGAAATGAAAATGGACTTGGCTGCCGAGCGTGAAGCGATGTTCGACCATGTGTACAAACAAACATCAAAAACGCTTCTACAATCTTACTATGCATGGGGTCGATTGGGATGCTATGACGGCTGCTTACCGCAAGTTCCTGCCTCATATTGACAACAACTACGACTTTGCGGAATTATTGAGCGAATGGTTGGGCGAACTGAATGTTTCGCATACAGGAGGACGTTATTCTCCGAGAGGCGGGGGAGATGTGACCTCTAATCTGGGCTTGTTGTTCGATTGGAATTACCAGGAAAAAGGAATGAAAATCGCTGAGGTAATCGAGAAAGGCCCGTTCGACCATTCCCGTACAAAAGTAAAAGCAGGCTGCATTATTGAAAAGATTAACGGTGAGGAACTGGCTCCGGATAAGGATATTACTGCTTTACTGAATAATAAAGCCGGAAAGAAAACCCTGGTTTCGTTGTATAATCCGCAGAATAAGGAGCGTTGGGAAGAAGTGGTAATGCCTATCACTAGCGGAAGACTCAACGGTTTGTTATATAAACGTTGGGTAAAAACAACGTGCTGCCGATGTTGAGAAATGGTCGAACGGTCGGTTGGGGTATGTACATATCCAGTCCATGGGCGACGGAAGTTTCCGTACTGTTTACTCGGATATTTTGGGTAAATATAACAACTGTGACGGAATTGTGATTGATACCCGTTTCAATGGCGGAGGACGTCTGCACGAGGATATCGAGATTCTGTTCAGCGGAAAGAAATACTTTACACAGGTAGTTCGCGGACGTGAAGCTTGCGATATGCCCAGCCGTCGCTGGAATAAACCTTCTATCATGTTGCAGTGTGAAGCTAACTATTCCAATGCGCACGGTACGCCTTGGGTGTACAAACACCAGAAGATAGGCAAGCTGGTAGGTATGCCTGTACCGGGAACCATGACCAGCGTATCTTGGGAAACATTGCAAGATCCGTCACTGGTATTCGGTATTCCTATTATCGGTTATCGTCTGCCGGATGGAAGTTATCTGGAAAATAGCCAGTTAGAGCCTGATATTAAAGGTTGCCAATAGCCCTGAAACGGTAGTGAAAGGGGAAGATCTGCAACTGAAAACGGCTGTTGACGAATTGCTTAAAGAGATAGACAGTCAGAATAGATAGTAAATAGAAGTAGGTTGATGCATATCCCCCGTTACGGAAGTGCATCAACCTACATGAATATATAATGAACTGGTTAGGACTTCTTTTAGCCGATAATCTTTCTGATATCTTCTACAATCAGTTCATCTGTCAGATGATTGGCACGAAGTAACTCTTGTATGTCGTACCGGTCTACGAATTCTTTCTTCGCTCCATAATTAAGGACTTTCATATCACTGGCACCGTAATAACGGGCAATCTTTTCACCGAAACCACCGTCCAACACACCGTCTTCCAATGTAATCACTAGTTGGTGGTCGGCTTTCAGCTCTTCCATTAGCTCATTGTCAATGCCGGTGATATATCGGGGATTGATAAGCGTTGCATCAATACCTGCCTTTTCTTTCAGCAATGACAGCACCGACTGTCCTAATCCGAAGAACGAACCTAACGCAAGGATAGCTACTTTCGAACCGCGATGAGCGACTTTATAACGATTGAGAACGCTGTAATCGGATTCCACAGACTCGCCACAGCTAATCACATCTGTTGCGGGCACACGGATAGCCACCGGGTGTTCATTCTGACGGATACCCCATTCCAGCATGGCAAGATATTCCTCTTTACAGGTTGGCGCTAAATAGACCATATTCGGAATATTACTGATAAGCGGAATATCGAAGAAACAGAGATGAGTTACATCATTCATACCGGATAATGTTCCCCAAAATACCCAAGAGGACTGCCGGATTATTATTGATGCAGAGGTCTTGCGATAGCTGGTCGTAAGATCGTTGGATAAATGTGCTATATACCCCATAAACAGGCTTTCCCCCATTAGCGGCAATACCGGAAGCAAGTGCCACTGCATGTTCTTCGGCAATACCGACATCAACAAACTGCTTGCCGGCTTCCTGACGACGGTCGGGAGTAAATCCGAGAACGGCAGGAGTGCCCGAAGTGATTGTTACCACACGCGGGTCTTCTTTCATCTTTTTCAGCAGATATTGAGCAGTTACTTCGCTATAATCTTCCACAGTTTCGCCAAACTTGGATTCTCCGGTTTCTATATTGAACGGAGTACGCCAATGGTAAGTCTCTTTGTCCAGTTCTGCGCGTTCATACCCTTTGCCTTTCAGGGTATTAATATGTACTACTATCGGATGCTGGATATCTTTCACTTTAGAAAGCCTCAACCAATGCTTCCACATTATTGCCGTCGTTCACGTACATATAGTCCAGTCCCATCGCCTTGAAGAAGTTACATTCGCACTGACCGTTACTGTCACGCAATTCTTTCAGATTCTTGTAAAGACCACCGTGATTCTCGGCAATAGACATTTGGTTGTCGTTGACAATAATAATCATGTTTGTACCAAGCTCCGCCACATAGTCCAATCCTTCGAATGCTTCACCGCCACTTAAAGATCCGTCGCCTATCACGGCTATGATATTCTCATTACCGCCGGTCAGGTCGCGTCCTTTCGCCAATCCGCTAGCCAGACTGACGGAAGTGGAAGTGTGACCGATAACAAAAAAATCATGCTTACTTTCGTGTGGTTCGGAATAACCCGATACATTGTCATACTCTGCCGGATAGAGGAAAGCATCTTTCCGTCCGGTCAGCATCTTATGCACATAACTTTGATGCGATACATCAAAAACAATCTTGTCTTCCGGTGAATTGAATACATAATGTAAAGCAATAGTCGCTTCCACCATTCCGAAATTAGGTCCGAAATGCCCGCCGTGTTCACTCAATTTTTGCAGGAGTGATGCACGGATTTCATTACTTAAATCATTGAGCTCATTAAACGATAACTTTTTTACGTCTGCAGGAGAGTCAATATTTTCTAAATACATATCAATTTGTTTTTTTACGTTTATACCTGTTGTTTTTATCACACTGCAAAGATACTGCTGATTTTAGATTCGGTTTGTATATAGATTACGGATTATTTTACCTATATTACCGACCTTGGAAAAATGAGACTGGTAATAAACATAAAAATAGTAGATAATAGACATTGGAGGGCAACATATATGAATAGTGATTATAAAGTGGGTGATTTAATTTATGATGCAAATATTTATGATGCAATGAATACCAATCTAGATGATTTGCATTTTTATAAGCGGTGGTTGCCGGAAAACAAGGATGCGCAGATACTTGAACTTTGCTGTGGTACAGGCAGACTTACGCTTCCAATTGCAAAGGAGGGATATGATATTACTGGAGTTGATTACACCCCTTCAATGCTTGCCCAGGCAAAGGTGAAAAGCTTCCGAAGCAGGATTAGAAATAAGTTTTTATCGAGGCAGATATCAGAATTTTGAATTTGCCGTAAAAATAGGACCTTATCTTTATTCCGGTTAAGTCGATTCATCATTTATATAAGAATGAAGGTGTATTTAAAAGGTACTTCATGTCGTTAAAAATCACCTCAAAGACGGAGGCTTATTTCTGTTGGATTGTTTTAATCCGAATATTCGGTATATAGTTGAAGATGAGAAAGAGCAGCAGGAAATAGCCACATATACAACCGATGATGGAAGAGAAGTTTCGATAAAGCAGACCATGCGATATGAAAATAAAACTCAGATAAACCGTATCGAATGGCATTATTTTATCAATGGCAAGTTTAATTCTATTCAAAATCTGGATATGAGAATGTTCTTTCCTCAAGAGCTGGATTCATATTTGGAATGGAATGGTTTTTCATATTATTCATAAGTATGGTGGATTTGAAGAAGAGGCATTTAATGATAATTCGGCAAAACAGATATTTGTTTGCCAGTGTTAGTCCGGATATTGAGGCTCTATTGAGTCTAGTTTCAATATTTTCTCTTTTATGTAAAAATCTGGTTTCTATATTCGTTAGGAGTACAGCCGACACGCTTCTTGAATAACCGGCAGAGGTGTTGCGGATACTGGAATCTAATGCGTATGCTATTTGGCTCACTGTTTCTTCCGTATCGACAATACGTTCTTTGGCTAGTTCGATTACTTTGGTCTGAATATGTTCCTGTGGAGTTTTTCCTGTTTCTTTTTTTACCATATCACCAAAGTAGTTGGAAGAAAGGCAGATTTTGTCGGCAAAGTACTTCACTGAAGGTAATCCGTTCTGCATCGGAAGCTGACTTTTGGAAATATTCATCCAGCAGTTGCTCAAACCTCGTCAGAGCGTCCTTATTGACATTGCTCCGCGTGATAAACTGCCGTTCATAAAAACGCATACAGTAGTTCAGTAACAGTTCGATATTCATGGCGATTAATGCTTTGCTATGTTTATCGATACCATGCTCAAGTTCGATACTGATTTTCTTCAGGCAATCCATCACTATTTCTTTCTCTTGTTCTGACAGGTGCAACGCTTCATTCACAGCATACGAAAAGAAGGTATACTGTTTAATCTCCTTTCCAAGAGAAGTGCCGCGAATCAGGTCGGGATGAAAAATAATGCCGTAAACGGGAGGACTGACTTCATCTTCCGTAGTTTCGACACCTGCCGTCTGACCGGGACCGAAACATACAATAGTGCCTTCCTGATAATCATAATATTGTCGTCCATATTTAATGTCACAACTTTTGGTTTCTTTCAGGAAGAGTGCGTAAAGACCATAATTCATTTGGATATGGTTGACAGATTTAGTCGCTTTGGTCAGGTCAACGATACTGACCAGCGGGTGCAATGTCTCAAGTCCGTATAAGTTGTTATACTGGTCTACATTCTCTAATTTTATAACTTTCTCCATAGCTGTTATTAGTTGAACCGTAACAAAGATACACATAAAAAAAATATCTTCATAGAGGGAAAATAACGAATCTGTAATTGGGGTTATCATCTCCGTAATTTGTCTACAATCGCTTCACTTTATTCTCCCGACCTTTGTAACGTCGAATAGGACTCTATACTCTCATGTGTGTATGGAATTAAATTAATAGAGAATATGGACAGAAAAAGTTTTTTTTGAAAAATTCGTTGGTCGCAACAGGAAGTTTGCTGTTGGGCGGTGCGGCTATCTACCGGTTTCTGAATGACAAAGAACCGGCAGAAAACCCGCTTCCACGGACGATAGAAAAAAATACATCAGGGAGATATGAAAAGATACTTGTCATAATGAGCGCAGGAACAAAACTCGGCAATACAGACCGGCTGACCGATGCATACATTAAAGGATTGGTAGAGCGCGGACATTCAGTGACGAAGGTTTATCTGGGTAGTATGCGGATAGAAGGGTGCCGGGGATGTGGAGTGTGCCAGCGTCTTGCACATCAGTGTGCTGTTCGCGACGGCATGCAGGATATATATCCTTTGTTTGCGGAATGTGATACAGTGGTTATGGCTTCTCCTCTTTACTTTTGGACAATTACAGCGCAGTTGAAATCATTCATAGACAGGCTTTATGCCATTTTCAGTCGATGACAAGTATCCTCAAAAAGACTCGGTATTGCTGATGACAGCCGGTGACGATAATGATACGACCTTCGAGCAGCCGAAACGATATTTCCGTCTTCTCAACCAAGCGTTAGGCTGGAATGAAGTTGGGATATATTGTGCCGGTGGTTGTACCGGATGCGAGAAACTGGCACGGCAGATTGATAAAGTACATCTTGAAAACGCCTATAAAATGGGATTGGAATTATAAATAGCATATAGTAACTATGGAACAAAAAGAATAAATTAAAACTCAATTCGGGCGGTTTGCTCGTCTTTATCCTTACGGTCGGTGTATTTGGAATTATAAACACCGAGATGGGGAGTAGTGGGTATCCTGCCCTTGATAGCCACAACTTTTAATGTTTCCGTACCTCAAGCCGGCTGGACGGTAAGTGTTTTTGCATTGGTGGTGGCTGCTTCAGCCCCTGTGACTCCTTTATTATTTTCAGGGATTAACCGGAAGAAAGTAATGCTGCTGGCATTGGGATTGTTTACAATAAGTAATGTAATATCCATGCTTACCTCTAATTTCACAGTATTGTTGATTGCCCGGATACTTCCCGCTTTCCTGCATCCGGTATATGTATCTATGGCTTTTTACGGTAGCTGCTGCGTCTGTTAGCAAAGAACAGGCTCCCAAGGCTGTTTCTAAAGTCTTTATCGGTGTGTCCGCCGGCATGGTGCTGGGCGTTCCGGTGACTAGTTTTATTGCCAGCGAAGTTTCGTTCTCCATGGCGATGTTGTTTTTCACTGTTGCAAACGCATTAGTCTTTGTTGCTACGATTCTGTTTATCCCTTCCATGCCTGTAAAAGAAAAAAGTATCTTACGGTGCACAGCTTAGCGTATTGAAGAAAACAACGATGTGGTATTCAATTATTGACGTTACCTTGATTAATGGAGCTATGTTCGGATTCTTCAGCTATATGTCAGACTATCTGAAAACAGTGACGGAAGTTTCCTACAATGTAATCAGTGTCGTCTTGCTTGTATATGGACTGGCGAATATTGTAGGCAATGTGCTGGCGGGGAAACTGCTTTCGATAAATGCCAGACGCTCAATAATCATCATGCCTTTTGCACTGTTAGCTTCCTATATCTGCCTGTTCTTCGTCGGAGAATGGATAACAGCTATGGTAATAATCATCCTTATTTTAGGCGTATTGGCGGGTATAGCAAGTAATAATATGCAATATATGATAACAGATGCCGCTCCCGAAGCTCCAGACTTTGCCAATGGAATGTTTCTGACTTCAGCCAATTTAGGAACAACGATTGGTACAGGTATATGCGGAGCTTTTATCACGGAAATGGGTACCCGCTATTCTGTTTTCGGCGCGTTTCTTTTCCTGATTGCAAGCATTGTGTTCGTTTATTTACGTGTTCGTATGCCTCATTCCGCAAACAGGTTAAAATGGATATTTTAGCAGAATGATGAAAAAAAACAGAATCTGTAATTCGGGTAATAATGTCAGTAATTCATCTACATACAGTCTCTTTATTTCACCCTATTTTTGCAACGTAGAAAGTAGACAATCAATTCTTTAATAATTAAAACATAAGAGATATGAAACGGATTTTATTATTAACAGCTGTATTTATTATGATGCTCGGAACTAGTTTTTCTTCTGCACAGACAGATGCAGATAACTTTTATAAAAGTGATTTGGTAAGTGTGGAGAAAGTTTTTTCCAACCAGTATAAAATGAAGGTAGCCGGAAATTTGTTTCTGCCTAAGAATATGAAAGAAGGGGACAAATACCCTGCAATCATTGTCGGACACCCTATGGGAGCAGTCAAGGAACAGAGCGCGAATCTTTACGCAACGAAAATGGCCGAACGGGGTTTTGTAACACTCTCCATAGACCTGTCTTTTTTGGGGGGTGGGAGTGAAGGCGAGCCGCGCAATGCTGTTCTGCCGGAAGTTTATGCGGAAGACTTTAGCGCTGCGGTAGATTTTCTCGGTACCACGTCCGTTTGTCGACCGGAATCTAATTGGTGTAATCGGTATTTGCGGCAGTGGAAGTTTCGCTATCAGTGCGGCAAAAATAGATCCTCGTCTCAAAGCCATTGTAACAATCAGCATGTATAATATGGGTACTGCCAGTCGTAATGGATTGAAACATGCATTGACCCTGGAACAGAGAAAACAAATTATGGCGGAAGCGGCAGAGCAGCGTTATGTTGAATTCCTAGGTGGAGAAACAAAATACACAGGTGGTACAGTGCATGAACTGACAGAAAAGTCCAGTCCGATTGAACGGGAGTTTTATGAGTTCTACCGTACACAAAGAGGAGAATTTACCCCCGACGGAGCAACTCCTATGACCACCACTCATCCTACACTTTCAAGTAATGTGAAATTTATGAATTTCTATCCTTTCGAAGATATTGAGACTATTTCACCCCGCCCTATGCTTTTCATTACCGGTGAAAATGCCCACTCACGTGAATTTAGTGAAGACGCCTACCGATTGGCTGCCGAACCTAAAGAATTGTATATAGTACCCGGTGCCGGACACGTAGATCTTTACGACCGTGTAAGCCTTATACCATTCAGCAAACTGGAATCTTTCTTCTAAGGAGTATCTAAAGAAATAAGTAGTTTTCTTTGTGATAACAGGAAATGTAAATGTGACTTTTGAAATAACAGACTAAAAAATAAACTAATGGAACAAATAAGAAATCAAGAATACGGAGGCGAACGTCCTCTGTTCGCGACCCACGACCTTCAACTGGAAGATGTAACAATTCACGCCGGTGAATCTGCATTGAAAGAATGTAGTAATATTATAGCAATCAACTGTCGCTTTGAAGGAAAATATCCTTTTTGGCATACCAACGGATTTATAGTGAAGAACTGTCTCTTTACAGAAGGCGCCCGTGCCGCGCTGTGGTATTCCCAAAGTCTGCAAATGGCAGATACCTTGGTAGAAGCACCGAAGATGTTCCGTGAAATGGACGGAATAAAAACTCGAAAACGTGCAGTTGCCTAATGCTTTGGAAACGTTTTGGTATTGTCGTAATATAGAGCTGAAGAACGTACAGATTGATAAAGCGGATTACCCTTTTTATACACAGTGAGAATATTAATATCCAAAACTATGCCCAAAACGGGAACTACTCGTTCCAGTATTGTAAGAACGTGGAAATCCATAATGCAGTCATCAACTCGAAAGACGCTTTCTGGAATACGGAGAATGTAACAGTCTATGATTCCGAGTTGAACGGAGAATATCTGGGATGGCATTCTAAAAACTTACGTTTGGTAAATTGCAGGATTTCGGGGACTCAACCGCTTTGCTACGCACATGATCTGGTGATGGAAAATTGTACGATGGCAGAAGATGCTGACCTTGCTTTTGAACACAGCAGTGTGAAAGCAACGATTAAAAGCCCGATTCACAGCGTGAAGAATCCCCGCACGGGGAGCATTATTGCCGAAAGTTTCGGGACAATCATCCTGGACGAGAATCTCAAAGCACCGGGAAATTGTGAATTGAAACTTTGGGACGAACTGACTTGTTTTGATTGAAATATGAAGTACGACTTCGATGAAATAATTCCACGCCGAGGTACGAATTCCTATAAATGGGATTCGGCTGAAGATGCGGATGTATTGCCGATGTGGGTAGCCGATATGGATTTCCGTACGGCTCCCCCTGTTAGTGGAAGCGTTGAGGAAACGGGTGGAGCATGGTATCTTCGGATATGTCCGTGTACCGGATGCATACTACGCGGCGGTGACAAACTGGTTTGCAAGGCGACATGACTGGCAGATAGAAAAAAGAATGGATTATTTATACCACGGGAGTAGTACCGGCATTGTCTGCTGTCATATAAGGCACTGACAGTCCCCGGAGATAAAGTAATGGTACAGACACCCGTATATAACTGCTTTTTTTCCTCTATCCGCAATAACGGATGCGGGATGATTGCCAATCCGCTGATTTATAGAAATGGAACCTATCAGATAGATTTTGCGGATTTGGAACAAAAAAAAAGCTGCCGACCCAAATGTAAAGGTTCTATTGTTATGCAACCCGCATAATCCTGCCGGAAGGGTATGGACAAAACAGGAACTTACCCGCATCGGTGACATCTGTATCCGAAACAATGTGTGGGTAGTAGCAGACGAAATCCATTGCGAACTTGTCTTTCCGGGACACACCTATATTCCTTTTTTTGCTTCTATCTCACAAGAATTCCTGATGCACTCCGTCACTTGTACCTCGCCCAGCAAAGCCTTTAACCTGGCAGGGGCTTCAGATTGCTAATATCATTTCTGCCGATACGGATATACGAACGAAAATAGATAAAGCAATCAATGTCAATGAAATTTGTGATGTGAACCCGTTCGGGGTGGAAGCGTTAATGGCAGCCTATAACGACAGTGAGGAATGGTTGGAAGAGCTGAAACAATACCTGTTCGCCAATTACAATTATTTGAGGGCATACTTCGCTGAATATCTTTCTGAATTTCCAGTGTCGATGTTGGAAGGCACTTATCTGGTTTGGGTGGACTGTTCAGTGCTGAATCAGTCATCGGATGAGATAGTGAAAACCTTGTTGAAGAAAGAAAAACTTTGGGTGAACGAAGGCAGTCTGTATGGAGAGACTGGTGAAGGGTTTATCCGTATCAATATTGCGTGTCCGCGACAGCGGTTGATAGAAGGATTAAACAGATTGAGGCGGGCTTTGAAATAATAAAATAATTGTCAATTTATTGAGAGTACCTCCTTCTCACTCCCTGTAAATACGAATAAAAAAAGAAGTAATATGGAAAGTCAGAATCGCTCGAATAGGTAAGACGGGAAATCTGTAATAATGGTACTAACTTCTGTAATTTGTATCAGTCTTTGTAAGGCTATAACTTCGTATTTTTGTGTTATTAATTTTAAAACAATTAGACTATGAACATGAAGAAATTAATTGTTACTTTAGTAGTTGCATTAATAACGTTTTTTCGGATATAATTCATTAAATGCACAGAATATGAAAAAGAAGAAGTACCTCAAAACATCAGCGCATTTCCGATAGGAGAGGAGAATGTAGGATTCAAACAATATTTTACGGGGGAATCTCTGGCTGGCGCGACTGACTAGTAACAAAGACTTGAATGTCCCCATGTCCAACGTTACTTTTGAACCCGGTTGCCGCAATAACTGGCACAGCCATACGGGTGGACAAATCCTGATTGCTGTCGGTGGTGTAGGATATTATCAGGAACGTGGTAAGGCGTCACGCCGCTTGCTTCCCGGTGATGTGGTTGAAATCGCTCCGAACATAGAACATTGGCACGGTGCCGCCCCCGATAGCTGGTTCTCGCATCTGGCGATCGAATGTAATCCGCAAACCAACAAGAATATGTGGCTGGAACGTGTGAGCGACCAACAATATGCCGAAGCTACAAAAGACAACGTGGCAACCGGACTAAAAAGCTACCGACCCCGAATTGGACGGAATATTTAGTAATTTTACAAAAAGAAGTGCAGGAATATGGTGACTTGGATACTAAAACCCGCCTTATGGTAACCTTGGCATCCAATATAGCTTCGCAGGCACAGGCTGAATACCGTATCACACTTGAAAACGCTCTTAATGAAGGCATTACCCCGATAGAAGTGAAGGAAATCCTTTATCAGGCAGTAGCTTATGCAGGCATGGCTAAGGTGAGATTTTATCGGTCTTACTAATGGTATATTGCTCGCCCGTGGCGTACGCCTTCCTTTAGAGGGACAATCGGTTGTGTCATCCGAAACCCGTTTCGACAAAGGGCTGGAGTTGCAGAAATCCATTTTCGGTGAACGGATAGAACAGATGCATAAAAGCGCTCCCGAGAATCAGAAGCATATCCAGCGTTATCTCTCCGCCAATTGCTTCGGAGACTATCAGACACGTAGCGGACTGAATGTGAAGACACGTGAATTGGTTACGTTCTCTATTCTTGTTTCCTTAGGCGGTTGTGAGTCACAAGTAAAAGGACACATACAGGGAAATGTCAACGTAGGGAATAATAAAGATACGTTGCTGGCTGTCGTCACACAACTATTGCCCTACATCGGCTATCCGCGTACACTCAATGCCATAGCCTGTCTGAATGAAGTGATTCCGGAAAAGTAAAAAAAAAGAGCATTCCTGATGACAGGCGATTAAAACTTATCCGGGACTTGACAAACGCTTTTTTATTTCGTATATTTGTAGTCAGGAAAAGAATGAAATCAATGAATTATGGATGAAAGAATAACTGAAATATGAGTATAGAATGGATAGAAAATAGTATAATATTACAACGAACTTAGCTCATTCCCTTAGCTTATACTAAAGGATAGAACGGCAGATATACCCCAAAGGTTGCAAACTTTACAGAGTTTGCAGCCTTTTTTTGTTGCATATTATTGATGCTAAATTCGCAAATCCGGATTTTAAAGTTTATAATAAACGGAGGGACGTTTATAATAAACGGTTCGCAGTATTTATTAATAACTCAATCAACGTTCAAGTAGTAAGTTGTTGCCTTTTTTGTATTACCTTTTTCTTAAGGGTGGGAACTTTATCATTTGTGGTGATAATAATTGACATTATAGTCAGACGATTAAATCTTACAAATAGACTTTGAATGCATATTTCCCACTTTTTGGCAGGAGTCCCCAAATATTAAATAGTTGTTAATTGGAGTCTCATTCTGTGAACTAATCTTTTATATGATATGTTGTTTACTGTGAATAACGAATTTGATTATAAACTAAAGAATTAGACATGGAACACATAAAACATTTCTAATGATTTAGCAAGCAAAACATCACAGTTTAAAAAACATTTGATTATGAAAAAATCTATTATTTTATTAGCTTTTGTATTGGGTGCATTTACAGCAAACGCCCAATCAGTAGTAGAAGGTACAAAGTTCACAGACAACTGGTCTGTTGAAGTAAATGCGGGAGCAATCACTCCTCTTACTCATAGCGCTTTCTTTAAGAGTATGCGTCCCGGTTTTGGAGTAGGGTTCTCAAAGCAATTAACTCCTATCTTCGGTTTGGGATTCCAAGGAATGGGGATATATCAATACCACATCCAGTAAAACGGCTTTCGATGCTTCGGATGTCAGCGTATTGGGTAAAGTCAATTTGATGAACCTGTTTGCAAGTTATCAAGGCGAGCCTCGTTTGTTTGAAGTAGAAGCAGTAGCCGGAATGGGCTGGTTGCATTATTATGTAAATGGTGACGGAGATCAGAACTCATGGTCTACCCGTTTCGGATTGAACTTCAATTTCAATCTTGGTGAAACGAAAGCATGGACATTGGGAATCAAACCTGCTATCGTATATGATATGCAAGGTAGCTTTCCCGAAACAAAGAGCCGTTTCAATGCGAATAATGCAGCGTTTGAACTGACTGCAGGATTGACTTATCACTTCAAGACAAGTACCGGAAACCATTATTTCACCAAAGTAAAAGTCTACAACCAGGCGGAAATCGACGGGCTGAACTCTTCAATCAATGCTCTTCGTTCTGAAGTGAACAATAAGGACGGTGAGTTGAACACTGCCAACCGGCAAATCAACGGCTTGCAGAAAGACTTGGAAGAATGTCGTACAAAGGTAGTTCCTGTTGAAACAGTAGTCAAAACCGCTCGCGTTCCGGAATCTATCATTACTTTCAGACAAGGTCGTTCATCAGTAGACGCGTCACAGTTGCCGAATGTGGAACGTGTAGCTTCCTACATGAAGAAATATCCTGATTCAAAAGTGATTATCAAAGGATACGCTTCTCCGGAAGGAAGTGTGGAAGTCAATGCTAGAATAGCTGCCGCACGTGCGGAAGCTGTCAAGACTATCCTGGTCAATAAATACAAGATTAACGCTTCCCGTATCACTGCCGAAGGTCAGGGCGTAGGTGACATGTTTACCGAACCGGATTGGAACCGCGTAAGTATATGTACTATTGAAGATTAATACAGAAGTATAGAAACTGAATAGTGAAGGGCTGCTCCAAAACGCAGCCTTTGGGGCAGCCCTTCTTGGTTTGTATTTTTGACTAGTTTTGAAAGTTTAGTGTACGATTGCTTTGTACGTGGCGAAAAATAATTATTTTTGCAGACGTCGTTCATGCGTTCTGCGCTTTGAATGGGCAAATATCAACCATTAAAAAAAGTATTATGAAAAGAGTATTCGTATTTCAAGATCTTTAAGTCACAGAAATTCTGGAGTATAGATGTAGTTGGAACAGACGTAACCGTTAACTATGGCAAATTGGGAACAGACGGTCAGACACAAGTCAAAAAAACTACTCGACTGCTGAAGAAGCCGAAAAAGCTGCCAATAAACTTATTGCGGAGGAAAACAACCAAGAAAGGCTATGTGGAAACAGCAGAGGAAACGGCACGCGAGATGAAAGTGGAAGCCAAAAATACACTTTGAGTTATGATGAATACGAAAACGATGTCCGGCTATTGGATAAGATTCTGAAAAGACAAGCATCTGCCCGAATATAAACAAATCACTATCGGTTGTTGGGACTATGAAGGTGAAGATTGCTCCGATTTACTGAAAGGAATACTGAAAATAAAGATAAATTTGCACACATTGAAGGCTTGTTTTGGGGAGATATCGATCAGGAAGAACAGGAGATCTCCTGGATTGAACAGGCAGACCTCAGCCCGTTGCTCGACGCCTATGCCCAAATTGAAAGACTTGAAAATAAAAGGTACGAATTGCCTGCGCCTGGGACAAACCTCACGTCCGGAATTGCGTTCACTGGAGATTATCAGTGGCGGTCTTCCTACGGAAGTCGTAGAGGATATTCTGGCGTCCGATTTTCCGAATCTGGAAAAACTGGTTCTGTATGTCGGCGTGGAAGACTACGGCTTTGAAGCTGATATTGAAATATTCCGTCCGCTTTTCTCTAAGACGCGTTTCCCGAAATTGACTTATCTTGGCATCGTGAACTCGGAAGAACAGGATGAGATTGTAAAAATGTTCCTGGAGTCGGATATCCTTCCTCAATTGGAGACAATGGATATTTCGGCAGGTGTCCTCAAAGATGAAGGTGCCCAATTATTGCTGGATAATATGGATAAGATCGCTCATTTGAAGTTTATCAATATGCGCTATAATTATTTGAGCAAGGAGATGAAGAAAGAAGTTGCAGGAACTTCCGATGAAGATTGATATTGCAGAATCGGAAGAAGCTGATGAGGGACGACGGTGAAATGTGGTATTACCCGATGATTACGAATAGGGGAGATGCAGATAATCGTTGTCAGCAACTCTCTGTCCAAACGCATCGAATACTTTGTCGAAGCCGGCAGGAGCTTGCAGACGGGAGTCCGCTTTATGACTTACGAAGAATTGTTCAATTGCCTGCCATCATTGCGGCAGGCAGTTGTCAAACTGGAACCGTGGGTAAGCTGCGAAACGGATTTTCTGAAATATACCCTGTTTAATGACGAATACAAAACGATATTACAGCGGTTGGACGAGACGGCACTGCCTGACGATGTGCATTTCTTGAATCCGCCTCATGCATTATTGCAGGCTCTTGATAAAAAGGAAGCCAAACGGATTTTATCAGCCAATGATCTGAATGTAACTCCGATGTTGGATACTCCACATTCTTTTTTCGATGAACTGGCGCAAGCTCTTTCCGGTTGTAGCAGGGGGTGTTTTCTGAAACCACGTTATGGTTCGGGAGCAGGTGGCATTATGGCAATCCGCTATCAGGCGCGTCAGAAGAAATGGGTGGTTTATACTACCTTGCAGAAAGTGGACAGAGTCATTCATAATACAAAACGTATTCATCGTCTGACTAAGGAGCAAGATATTCTTCCATTGGCGGAAGCGGTCATGCATACTGGGGCTATTTTGGAAGAATGGATACCTAAGGAGCAGTTGCAGGGAGAGAATTATGACCTTCGGGTAGTATCTGGAGAGGAAGAGATTGACTATGTGGTAGTCAGATGTAGCAAGGGGGGTATAACCAATCTGCACCTGAACAACAACGCACGCCTGTGGAGCGAACTTCCCTTGTCAGAAGATGTCCGTCAACGGATTTACCTCTTATGCAGGAAAGCCGTCCGCACACTGGGTTTGCGATATGGCGGAGTAGATGTACTGATAGAAAGAGGAACGGATACTTCCTTATATTATTGAGGTCAACGGACAAGGCGACCACATTTACCAGGATATGTACGCTCACAATTCTATTTATACCCGACAGATAAGAACAATAAAAAAAGAAATATGACCATGCAGATAGATGAACTGCCCGCTGGAGAACAAAACCAGTGTCCTGATATGGATATGAACCGGGTGGTAGGGACACATGATATACTTATGCTTTGCTTCGATACGTTGCGCTACGATGTGAGTAAAGCGGAAGAAGCCGCCGGCGGGACACCGGTTTTTGAACAGTCACGGCGGTTTGTGGGGAGAAAAGGCACGCGCCGGGAAATTTTACTTACCCGTCTCATTTTGCCATCTTTGCAGGATTTCTGCCTTCACCGGCAGAGCCTCATTCCTTGCGTAGCCGTAAATGGCTGTTTTTCCCCGTGCAGGCAGGGACGGGGCGTATCCCGCCCAAAGGCAGTTATCCCTTTTACGGAAGCTACTTTCGTGCAGAGCCTTGCCAATAAGGGATATGAGACAATCTGCATAGGCGGCGTGAATTTCTTCAGCAAACGCAATGAACTGGGACGTGTGTTTCCCAGTTATTTTACGAAAAGCTACTGGTTGCCGACCTTTGGCTGTACGGCTCCTGACAGTACGGAGAAGCAGATTGATTTTGCCTTGAAGAAACTGGAGAATTACTCTGCGGACAAACGTATATTCATGTATATCAACTTTTCCGCTATCCATTACCCGAACTGTCACTATGTGAAAGGTAAAACGAAAGACGATAAGGAATCACACGCGGCGGCATTGAGATATATCGACAGTCAGTTGCCCCGTTTGTTTGAAGTTTTTTCAGAAAGCGTGCCGACACACTGGTGATTGCTCTTTCCGATCATGGCACTTGCTATGGAGAGGATGGATATGAATATCATTGCATATCCCACGAAACGGTTTATACAGTCCCTTACAAAAACACTTTATTTTAACGAAAAAATGAATCAACCGCTACCACGATATGTAGACTATATGTATAGTTATCCACATAAAACGGCGTACCGTCCTTTTCCTGCTCCGGTTTCGTTGTTCCCATATTTGGAGCAACTGCAAGGCAGAAAGGCGTCACTCTACTTTCATATCCCTTTTTTGTAGCCATAAATGCGGATACTGCAACTTATTCTCTTTGCAAACGAACCGTACAGAATATATCGCCACTTATCTGGACACCCTTCACAGACAGGCGCAACAACTCTCACCGCTCACTGCCGGACTGACGTTTGATAGCTTTGCCCATCGGTGGCGGTACTCCGTTGCTACTGACTGTTCCGCAACTGGAACAACTAATGGCTACCGCCGCTTTGTTCCGGCGTGCATCCGTCCCATGCCTTTACTTCCGTAGAGACTTCACCGGAATATGCAGATCGTCCGCGTCTCAATGTCTTGAAAAAGGCGGGAGTATCTCGCGTAAGTATCGGCATACAGAGTTTTCAAGATGAAGAACTGAAAGCTATCAAAAAGGCGTCCCCGGCAAAACACTATTTATCAAGCATTAGACGATATCCGCCAAATGGATTTTCCCTATTTCAATATCGACTTGATTTATGGTATTAAGGGACAGACGGTAGAAAGTTTCCTCTATTCACTAGAAGAAGCGCTCCGGTTCCAGCCGAACGAACTGTTTATTTATCCGCTATATGTACGTCAGGGTACAGGTATTACCGAACGGGAACCAGATGATGTCTGTTTTCGAATGTATCGTGCCGCTTGCAAGTTATTGCAAGCAAAAGGCTTTCTGCAAACATCCATGCGGCGTTTCATTCATCATCCGTCCACTGACGCGGAAGTCTCATGTGGCGATGAAGTAAAATGCTTTCGTGTGGGTCGGGTGGACGCAGCTATTTGGGTGATTTACACTATGCCACCCGGTATACAGTCTGTCAGCAATGCATTGCCCGCGAGATAGACGAATATATGGCAACCACTGATTTCACCGTAGCCCGTAACGGATTTATCCTTTCTGCAAAGGAACAACAACAACGTTTTATCATCAAGAATCTGATGTACTATATGGGGATTGACAAGGCTGAATATACTCGGCGTTTTGGAGAGCCGCTTGATGGGACTCCGTTGTTCCGCCAATTGGCGGAACAGTACTGGATAGAGGAAACTCCTGAACGTATCCGGCTGACTCCCGAAGGACTTAGTTATTCCGATTATATCGGTCAGCTATTTATCACTCCGGGAATCAGGCAATTAATGGAGACTTATTCCTATTGAATGAAAATTGAGTGAAGTTTAAATGATATTTGAATGAAATGACAAACGAGGGTTCTTTACTTTCCGTCCGACGTATATATACTATCGGAGCAAATTGAATGGTTGTAATTACACTTGTTCTTATTGTCCTTTCGGCAAGAAGTCTCATCCTGCATCTAAAATGCGGGACAAGCAGGCATGGAGTCGTTTTATTACCGCTATTGAGCAATGGGAAGGAGAGACTTTGCAACTATTTGTCATTCCCTATGGTGAAGCACTCATACATCGCTATTATAGGGAAGGAATCATACAGCTTGCGTCATTGCCGCAAGTTACCGGAATTTCCTGTCAGACTAATCTTTCTTTTTCCTGCCGATGAATGGCTGAACGAACTCCGGACTGCTCCGGCATTGATAAATAAGATAAAAGTTTGGGCTAGCTTTCATCCGGAAATGACTTCAGTAGAGAAATTTGTCCGGCAACTTCATACGCTCCATAATGCAGGAATACAGGTTTGTGCCGGAGCTGTCGGTAACCCGTTGGCAAAAAATATACTTGCTGATTTGCGAAATACTCTTTCACCGGATATTTATCTGTTTATTAATGCCATGCAGGGGTTAAAGTCTCCATTGAGCAACGAAGATATTCGTTTTTTACTCAACTGGATAATCTTTTCGAGTATGATTTGCGAAACGCTCCGGCTCAATGGGAGAATTGCTCAGGCGGAAGAAGTGCTTGCTTCATTGACTGGAAAGGGGGATATCTTTGCCTGTCCTAGAAGTAAGGTGAAGATAGGCAATCTTTATCGGAGTCAAAAAGCTAGACACTTCGCTTTCTTGTCAGCGGAAAGTTTGTGATTGTTACATTGCTTTCAGTAATCTGACTAATCATCCTTTGCATTCTATAATGGGCAAAGGTACATTTTGGCGGATACCGGATAAGCCCTTGATTACTGCCGTTTTTTTCGATGTGGACGGAACATTGACCGATGCACAAGGAAAAGTTCCGGAAAACTATGCCAATGTCTTACACTATATGGCGCAATCTGTCCCATTATATCTGGCTACTTCTTTATCAGTGGAACAGGCGCGGAGAAAATTAGGTAAGACTCTCTTTTCAGTTTGTTCAAAGGTGGGGCATTTGCAGACGGTGGATTATTGTTGTATGACGGGCGGAACCGATGTTTATCGGTTGAATTACTACCGGATGTAAACGGGGAATCCGCAAAAGATAACGGCGCATAGCTATGAAGGCCAAGTCTATAAGTATAGCATGCTGGTTTATGAGAAAGAACAGAGGGAGAACATTCTTTCCCGATTGAAAGCAAAACCTTATCAGGTATTTTATAAGCCACCCCTTATCACAGTTGTACATAAGGAAGCCGGCAAAAAGAAAGGAGTACTTCATATATGTAAAGTTTTAGCTTTCCCTCTGGAGCAAGTATTGATTGTCGGCAACTCGCAGAAGGATTGGGAAATGATGTCGGCAGTACCCCATTCTTGTGCAGTGATGAACTCCGAACCGTTTTTGACAGAACATGCCCGCTACACGTTGAATCCCGACCGCCTGCCTGCTTTCTTCCGTTTCCGCGAATAGAAAAGCAGATAAAGTTATTGTATATCAATTTAAAGTGATTATTTTCGCAGCCTACGTTATCTAAAAACGCATCAAGTTATGAAAGTACAAAACAACATATGTGAGGGAAGTCTCATCACCAATTACCTTCCGGCGGATTACTGTGATTCTTTTTCAAAAACAATAGTGAGTGATAAAGTGGTTACTCCCGAAGTATTGACGATTCTACTTCTTCTTTATTCGTCCTTTCCATAAAACGATCATGCGTTCCATTCTGAACAGAGTTGCCAAACAAATGAAATAAAGAATCTATGGATATGGACATCTATGACATCATTGATAATATTTACAAACTGCCGCTTGCATCCAAGGAAGCCCTATTGAATGAAACACCGGAAGTAACCTATCCTAAAGGTTTCCACCTGTTTCTGGCAAACCGTAAAAGTTCCAAATTCTATCTGATGAAGAAAGGAATGTTGCATGCATATACCTATAAATCGGACAAGAAAGTGACATTCTGGTTCGGAAAGGAGGGGCGACGCTATTTTCCCTTTGCAGACCCTTTACAATAATCAGGCGGGATATGAGAATATAGAATTATTGGAAGACAGTGTGCTGTATGAATTGAGTGTCGACAAACTGCACGACCTTTATCTGGTGGATATACATATAGCCAACTGGGGGCGGAAGTTTGCCGAAAGGGAGTGTATCAAATCAGAACAGCTATTTATATCACGGCAGTTCAAGACCTCATTGGAACGCTATCAGGATTTGATTGCTGATTACCCCGATATACTTCAACGTGTACCATTAGGTATTATCGCTTCCTATCTGGGAATCTCCCAAGTTAGTCTGAGCAGAATAAGGGCGAAGATAAGATGATTTTTTATCAAATGTAAAATCCCTTTTTTACAAATGTAAAATAGAGGCTGCCGGAAATTCATGACCTTTGCAAAAAAAAAAATGTTATGAATTGGATTCTTTTGATTTTGGCAGGTTGCCTTGAGCTGGTGTTTACTTTCTGCCTGGGAAAAGATAAACAGGGTATTCGGAATGGAAAAAAATATGTGTGGTCATTCGTACTCTTGGTATCCTTATGTGTGAGTATGCTGCTTCTGATAAAGGTGACCAAGACATTGCCGGTTGGTACGGCTTATGCGATATGGACAGGCATCGGTGCGGCGGGCACGGTATTAATCGGTATTTTCTTCTTTAAAGAACCTGCAAGTGTGGGACGGTTGTTCTTTATCTTCACACTGATTTGCTCCATTATCGGGTTGAAATTGGTATCACATTGATACCCGATTGTATCCTGAAAAAATAAAGTGCAGCTATAATTTGGTAGTTATGAAAACAAAGCCCATATTTGCAGCACGAAAACAGGGACAGGCATAAAAATCCTCATCGGAGGGTGCTATAATAGATAATTATAGTGCTGGATAAGATGAATGGTGCAAATCATTCGCTTGTCCGGCACTATTTTTTATTGTAACAAAATAAGATAAGAGGTAAAGTATCGAAGAAACTATGAAAGAGTTAGATTTGACACAAGGAAGCGTCCCGAAGGTATTGTTGCAGTTTGCAGTACCTTTTCTGATTGCCAACGTGCTTCAGGCACTTTATGGTGGGGCGGACTTGTTTGTTGTAGGGCAATACGATGATTCTGCCAGTGTGGCGGCTGTAGCTATCGGCAGCCAGGTGATGCAGACGATTACAGGTATCATCCTTGGCATTACAACGGGGACAACCGTGCTGATTGCTATTGCCACCGGAGCAAAGGATAATAGGAAAGTGGCATCTACAATCGGTTCTTCCGTATGGCTGTTTTCAATCGTAGGTGTTTTGCTGACTTTAGTCATGGTCGTGTTTCACGGGCAGATAGCCGAACTGATGCATACGCCTGCGGAAGCAATGGCTGATACGAAAAGTTATATTCTGGTATGCTCGACAGGTATTTTATTCATTATTGGGTACAACGTAGTGTGTGGTATCCTGCGTGGACTGGGCGACTCCAAAACACCGCTTTATTTTTGTAGGATTGGCGTGCGTGATTAATATTGTCCTTGACTTTATTTTTGGTCGGCTATTTCCATTTGGGGGGGCTACGGGAGCCGCATTGGCTACAATAACAGCACAGGGGGGCAGTTTTGTTATTTCGCTTTGGTTCTTGCACGGGCATGGATTCCATTTCGAGTTTACTCGGAAAGATATCCGGCTTAACAAGAACTTATCCAAAAGATTATGGTGCTGGGAGCACCCATTGCATTGCAGGACGCGTTAATCAATATTTCATTCTTGATTATAACGGTCATTGTCAACCAAATGGGAGTCATCGCATCGGCGTCTTTGGGTGTTGTGGAGAAAATCATCGTCTTTGCGATGCTGCCGCCAATGGCGATATCGTCGGCAGTGGCAACCATGACGGCACAGAATTACGGTGCGGGACTGATACAGCGGATGAACAAATGCCTGGCTTCGGGCATTGGGATTGCCCTTGTTTTCGGTGTATCGGTTTGTGTGTATTCCCAATTCCCTGCCGGAGACGCTTACCGCATTCTTTTCCAAAGATGTGGCGGTGGTGGCAATGGCGGCTGATTATTTACGGGGCTATAGTATCGATTGTATTATAGTTAGTTTCGTGTTCTGCATTAATTCTTATTTCAGCGGACAAGGAAACTCGTTATTCCCGATGATTCACAGTCTGATAGCCACTTTCCTGTTTCGTATACCGTTGTCATACTGGTTCAGCCAGATAGATAGCTCGTCGCTGTTCCTCATGGGCTTTGCTCCGCCCCTTGTCGACGGTGGCTTCGTTGTTGATTTGTATTTGGTATTTGCGATATAACCAAAAGAGAATGTACTCGAAAGGCACTGCGATGCCTGCTATATCGAATTAAGTGTTTTCTAAGTGACATATATTAACTAAAATCAATTTGTATGGAAGCTTATTTGAAGAAACTCTGTTTTGAGTATTTGGGAAGTCAGAAATAAGAAAGCGTTTAGTTATCTATACTTTTTAAAGATATTCCTTTATCAGATAGTCTATTATTGTTTCCATTTCTCTCTAAAGTGGAAAAGCCTTGGATTATTTGATAAGGAATATTATTTTTGTACTTCATAATGAAGAACTCGATACCCCCGATATACTTTTCACAAGAATAAGTATGGCAGTGAACTTTTGATTGATGTCGTCGAACTGAAATATGTGAAGAAGTTCCTGGCTGAAAGTTCCGTCCATACATTGACTTATTATGACATTACTTTTTATAACGGAAGGAGAGGGGAGCTTTTCCATTGACAACCGTACTTATGAAGCTTTCCCTCAAGATGTGTTTTTTCTAAGGCGGGAGAGATTCGGAACTGGGATACGCGTCATATAACAAATGGATATGCCTTGATTTTTTTGAGGATGAGTTTTTATCTTCCCTCCTTAGAGATTCCATGTTTGTCCGGCATCTTGCGTTTTTCAAACCGGAAAAAGACATCAGCCAAACTGCATCTTCCGGACGAACTTTATACACGTGTCCTTTCCAAGTATTACACAATATCAAAACGGAGATTGACTCTTACAAACAGAATGATAATGACGTGCATGTTTTGAGGGCATTGCTGTATGAAGTTCTAATGCTGTTGGAGCGGGCGTATCAGAAGGCGGTTTCAAACGAAGAAATCCCCACAGATAAAGAAACCAATAATACTCATATAGACAGATTCATCCATTTGGTCGGAACCCATTTGAAGGAACAACATTCCGTTCAGTTTTATGCGGATAAACTTTGCATCACCCCAATTACCTGAATGAAATCATAACGTCGGTAATGGGGGGTTAGTGCGAAACAATACATTCAGAATAAAGTGATAGATGAGGCTAAGAGATTACTTGCTTATACAGACGCTCCGATATCGGATATTGCGTTTGAGCTTCATTTTTCAACGGTTTCTTATTTTATCCGCCGCTTCCGGCAGCATACGGGAGAAACTCCCCTTGCTTTACCGTAAAAAGTATAAACCGTAAAAAGTACTATTTTTCTCCCTTTCTTTTTTTATTGCATCGGCTCTGCTCAATATCCTTACTTTTTGCATCAAATAATAACCAATTAATTATTAAATGATGAGAGATGCAGAAAAAAACGGTGGGAACCATGATTGACAAGCAGAAAAACAGCCTTTATCGGTTCCATAGACAGCGAAGGATTTCCCAATATCAAAGCCATGTTGCAACCCCGGAAAAGGGAAGGGATAAAAACGATTTATCTGACAACAAACACTTCGTCCATGCGTGTGGCGCAATACCGGAAGAACAGTCATGCCTGTATTTACTTTTGTGATAACCGCTTCTTTCGGGGAGGAATGTTGCGCGGTACCATGGAAGTGTTGGTTGATAGTGTCAGTAAAGAGATGATATGGCAGGAAGGCGATATAATGTATTATCCCGAAGGTGTTACCGACTCCGACTATTGTGTATTGAAATTTACGGCAACTTCCGGTAGGTTTTATAGTAATTTCAAATCGGAGAGCTTTATCGTAGAATAGAACTCATAGTACATAAGAGAAATTGAGTGACAGAGCTTTTTATAGTCTCAATGTACTATTTTTAAGATTGTATAAAAGAATAGCGATTTAAAAAAACAATGAATTGGCGACTAAATTGTATCGCTCAATGCAATAATATATATAAATACAGACCTATTTCTCTTAGACGTAGTACAATTGTAACCATTCTGATTGTTTAAATATTCTTTTTTAAGAATGGTCATTCTTTCATTCGTTTTATGTCTCCGGGCAGAATCCATTTTTTGTAAAACAGATAACTTTCTTCTATCGCATCGGTTGTATCCGCTTCTAATGCATATAATATTTCCTTGCAAAATTCCAGCTGCCCGGTTCCGTTGGCAGTTACAATATTTCCGTCTCTTACAGCCTGTTTGTTGATATAGTTGGAATCGCCTGTATATTTGTCTCCGGCATACTGTTTTTAAATAATCGAGTGTATTGCTGGTATGCTTAACCTCATTAAGAAAACCATGCATACCAAGAAATACAGAAGCATTGCATATTCCGGCAACTAACTTATTCTCTTTTACTGCTTTTTCTACAAGTGGAACTATTAGTTCACCTAGAGGTGAGAACCAATTCATTCCTCCAATTAATACCAAACCGGCATAATTTTCCGGCATATCGTTGAGCCCGTAATCGGGCAGCACCTTGAATCCACCTATTGAACTTACAGGTTCTTTGGTTATTGATAAAGTTTTCACTTTATAACTAATAGGATTTCGGGCTTGACTCCCTGATTCAAACAGGTAGCTATATATGCACCTTCCCAGTCGGCGAAACCTTCTAGAATTACAAATATTACTTCTTTCATATAAACTTCTATCTTTTTGCGTGTACGAAGATACTATATTTAATTGATTGTAGAACGTTTTTATTTAATTGTTATTATCTCATGTGATGTATAACCTTTCTGTTATATTTTCCATTATCCCTTTATTAGTACGGCATCATAAACTTATGTATGAAAAGAAAAAATATCTTTTGATGTGCTCGGTGTGTGCAGGAGGGAGTGATAAAAAAAGCTCTGTAATTCAATGTTTACAGAGCTTTTTCCTTTTCTTAAGAAGCGGTGCGTACGGGACTCGAACCCGTGACCCCATGCGTGACAGGCATGTATTCTAACCAACTGAACTAACGCACCAAATTTTAATTAGACTAACTCATTTTTTTCTTTCTCGCCTCTCTAGTGAAAGAAGCGGTGCGTACGGGACTCGAACCCGTGACCCCATGCGTGACAGGCATGTATTCTAACCAACTGAACTAACGCACCAGAATTTCATTTTGTTAATCTGCATCTCTCTCGATTGCGGGTGCAAAGGTAGTTGTTTTTTTGTAAACCTGCAAGCGTTTTGAGAAAAGTTTTTTTCAAGAAAAAACAAGAAAAATGCTTAGTGTCTCATTTTGAGTACTTTTGTAATGAAAAAAATATTGTTTTTTCTCTCTCTCAGGATAATGACGCTATCCGATTGTCATAGTGACGCCATTATAATGGATAGTGACGTTATCCGAAGACAATAGCGTCACTATCCTGAAGTTTGTCATCTCTTCATAGAAAATAACTCCCGATTTCTTTCTATCTGTAAGAAATCACCGTTTTTATATCAACTTTCTGCTTGAATAATTCGTAATTTTGCAATAAATCGTTATTTTTGCGGACTAAAATTAGAAAGGTAGAAAATAATCTGCCGGGAATCGTTAATTAGTAGAAAGAATGATGACAACAGCCAAACTGTTATTGCACTGTCCCGACAAACCGGGAATCCTAGCGGAAGTGACAGACTTTATTACGGTAAACAAAGGAAATATTATCTATTTGGATCAGTATGTAGATCATGTAGAGAACATCTTCTTCATGCGTATTGAATGGGAACTGAAAGACTTTCTGGTTCCACAGGAAAAGATTGAAGATTATTTCAGAACACTCTACGGGCCAAAAGTACGAAATGGATTTCCGCCTTTATTTCTCTGATGTAAAACCACGTATGGCAATTTTCGTATCTAAGCTGTCACACTGTCTTTTTGATATGTTAGCCCGGTATACAGCAGGAGAGTGGAATGTAGAGATACCTCTTATAATAAGTAATCATCCGGATTTGCAACACGTAGCCGAACGTTTCGGAATTCCTTTCTATCTGTTCCCTATCACCAAGGAGACGAAAGAAGAACAGGAGCGTAAGGAGATGGAACTGCTTGCCAAACATAAGATTACATTTATCGTACTGGCACGCTATATGCAGGTGATTTCCGAACAGATGATTAATGCTTATCCGAATAAGATTATCAATATTCATCACTCTTTCCTTCCTGCGTTTGTAGGTGCGAAGCCTTATCACGCAGCTTTCCAGAGAGGGGTGAAGATTATTGGTGCAACTAGTCATTATGTAACGACCGAGCTGGATGCCGGACCGATTATTGAACAGGATGTAGTGCGCATTACTCATAAAGACGCCATTGAAGACCTCGTAAATAAAGGAAAGGACTTGGAAAAAATCGTTCTTTCGCGTGCAGTGCAGAAGCACATCGAGCGTAAAGTCTTGACTTACAAAAATAAAACTGTAATATTTAGCTGATGAAAGTAGCAGTTGTAAAATACAATGCCGGCAATATTCGTTCTGTGGATTATGTATTAAAGCGGTTGGGGGTGGAAGCAGTGATTACTGCCGACAAAGAAGAACTCCAATCGGCTGATAAAGTTATTTTCCCCGGAGTGGGAGAGGCGGAAACTACCATGAACCACTTGAAAGCTACGGGACTGGACGAACTGATAAAGAATCTCCGTCAACCTGTATTGGGAATTTGTCTCGGTATGCAGTTGATGTGCCGTTATTCTGAAGAAGGAGAAGTCGATTGTTTGAATATCTTTGATGTGGATGTGAAACGTTTTGTCCCGCAGAAACATGAGGATAAAGTGCCGCACATGGGATGGAACACCATTGGAAAAACGAATAGCAAACTCTTTTTGAAGGATTTACCGAAGAAGAATTTGTCTACTTCGTGCATAGCTTTTTATGTGCCGACTTGCAACTTTACTGCCGCTACGACTGATTATATTCATCCGTTCAGTGCTGCGCTCCATAAAGATAACTTTTATGCTACCCAGTTCCATCCGGAAAAAAGTGGTAAGACAGGAGAGAAGATTCTGACAAACTTTCTGAATCTATAATAAACTATGTCACCGTTTATAATAAACTCCACCATATTTATAATAAACTCGTTCATCGTTTATAATAAACTTTTGAGGGGATAAAAAAAGCGGTGTTGAACAGATTGGAAAGAGGTAGTAATAAGAGAACTGTAAATTGTCAAATAGCAAATAAATAATAGATGATAGAAATTATTCCAGCCATTGATATTATTGATGGAAAGTGCGTACGCCTTTCCCAGGGAGATTACGATAGTAAAAAGGTGTATAATGAGAACCCGGTGGAAGTTGCAAAGGAGTTTGAAGCGAACGGTGTTCGCCAGGCTTCATGTGGTAGACTTGGACGGTGCTGCTTCTCATCATGTAATCAATCATCGAGTATTGGAACAAATCGCTACCCGTACTTCCTTAATAATAGATTTTGGTGGAGGAGTAAAGAGCGATGAAGATTTGAAAATTGCTTTCGAGAGCGGTGCGCAAATGGTGACGGGCGGCAGTATTGCCGTGAAAGACCCCGAACTGTTCTGTCATTGGCTGGAAGTGTATGGAAGTGAGAAAATCATATTGGGAGCGGACGTAAAAGAACATAAGATAGCCGTCAATGGTTGGAAAGATGAAAGTGCCTGTGAACTTTTTCCATTTCTCGAAAATTATATAGATAAAGGTGTCCGGAAAGTGATCTGCACGGACATCAGTTGCGACGGGATGCTGAAAGGACCCTCTATTGACTTGTACAAAGAAATGCTGGAAAAATTCCCCGATCTCTATCTAATGGCCAGCGGCGGGGTAAGTAATGTCGATGACATTATTGCTTTGAACGAAGCCGGAGTGCCCGGAGTAATCTTTGGAAAAGCTCTTTATGAAGGACATCTCACCCTGCAAGACTTGAGAATCTTTTTGGATTGAGACTTTTGAAAGTCTGATTTTGAATTGTCAAACAGTAAATAAAAATAGGATTGTGTTAGCAAAAAAGAATAGTACCTTGTCTGGATATAAAAGACGGACAAACCGTGAAAGGAACGAATTTTTGTCAACTTGCGCCAAGCCGGTGATCCGGTGGAGCTAGGTCGTGCTTACAGTGAACAGGGAGCGGATGAACTTGTTTTCCTGGACATTACTGCAAGCCATGAAGGACGTAAGACTTTTACGGAATTGGTAAAACGGATTGCTGCTAATATCAATATCCCATTTACCGTAGGTGGTGGAATCAATGAATTAAGTGATGTAGACCGTCTGCTGAATGCAGGGGCAGATAAGATTTCTATCAATTCTTCTGCTATCCGCAACCCCCGGTTGGTTGACGAGATAGCAAAGAATTTCGGCTCACAAGTTTGTGTGTTGGCTGTAGATGCCAAACAGACCGAAAACGGTTGGAAATGCTACCTGAACGGAGGACGCATCGAAACGGATAAAGATCTGTTCGAGTGGACTAAAGAAGCACAGGAACGTGGGGCCGGAGAAATCCTTTTTTACGAGCATGAATCATGACGGAGTAAAGACCGGATATGCGAACGAGGCACTTGCCGCTTTGGCTGGACAACTTTCGGTTCCTGTGATTGCTTCGGGAGGTGCAGGCTGCAAAGAGCACTTCCGTGACGTTTTTTGCAAGGAAAAGCAGATGCGGCACTGGCTGCCAGTGTTTTTCACTTCGGAGAAATTAAAATTCCCGAATTAAAATCGTATCTTTGCGGCGAAGGAATTACCATTAGGTAATTGTTGCGTTGCAAAAACAGGTTTTTAGGCTGCGGCGAAGGATTTGTCATTGGATAATTGCACATAATTAGCGAATAAGTAAATTAAGAACTTAAAATAAAATGGAATTGGATTTCGATAAAATGAACGGACTCGTTCCGGCTATCATACAGGACAACGAGACACGTAAGGTCTTGATGCTGGGTTTCATGAATAAAGAAGCTTATGATAAAACGGTGGAAACCGGAAAAGTAACTTTTTTTCAGCCGAACAAAGAACCGTCTTTGGACGAAAGGCGAAGAGAGCGGCAATTTCCTTCACGTCGTTTCTATCAAGGCCGATTGTGACAATGATACGTTATTGATACAGGTAAATCCGGTAGGTCCGGTTTGCCACACAGGTACGGATACTTGTTGGGGTGAAAAAGAATGAAGAACCGGTCATGTTTCCTGAAAGCATTGCAGGATTTTTATTGACAAACGTCATGAAGAAATGCCGGAAGGTTCTTATACGACCAGTCTGTTCGAATCCGGAATCAATAAGATAGCACAGAAAGTGGGCGAAGAAGCAGTAGAAACTGTCATTGAAGCAACAAACGGCACCAATGAGCGTTTGATTTACGAAGGAGCCGATTTGATTTATCACATGATTGTATTATTAACTTCAAAAAAGGTTACCGCATCGAAGACCTTGCACGCGAATTGCAGGAAAGACATAGCAGTACATGGAAGAAGCATTAATTCAATATAAGAACGTAGAAATCCATCAACAGGAACTCTGTGTGCTAAGTGATGTAAATCTGGAATTGCACAAAGGAGAGTTTGTCTATTTGATCGGAAAAAGTAGGTTCGGGAAAGACGAGTCTGCTTAAGACTCTTTATGGCGAACTGGATGTAATTGACGGTGAGGCTAAAGTACTGGATTATAATATGCGGTCTATCAAACGTAAGCATATCCCGCAACTGCGCCGCAAGTTAGGCATTGTATTCCAGGATTTTCAGCTACTGACGGACCGTACCGTGTACAATAATCTGAGTTTGTACTTCGTGCCACAGGCTGGAAGAATAAACAAGAGAAAAAAAGAACGTATTGAGGAAGTACTTGATTTAGTGGGGATGTCCAATAAAGGCTATAAAATCCCTAACGAGCTTTCGGGCGGCGAACAGCAGCGTATCGTAATCGCACGTGCCGTACTTAATTCTCCGGCTATCATTCTGGCGGATGAACCGACCGGAAACTTGGATGTAGAGACAGGTAAGTCCATTGTAGAATTGTTGCACAACATTTGTGAAACCGGTTCGTCCGTAGTGATGACGACGCACAATCTGCAATTACTGAAAGAATATCCCGGCAGGGTATACCGTTGTGCCGAACATCATATCACCGATGTGACCGATGAATATATGTCCCGGCAGAGAACAATAGAAATAGATTTAAATATAGATAACTAAAACAGTAACGAAAATGAAAGTTTTAAAGTTTGGAGGAACTTCCGTAGGTTCTGCTCAGCGCATGAAGGAAGTAGCCAAATTGATTACCGATGGTGAACAGAAGATTGTTGTCCTTTCAGCTATGTCAGGTACGACAAACACATTGGTGGAAATTTCGGACTATCTGTATAAGAAGAATCCGGAGGGTGCCAACGAGATTATCAATAAGCTGGAGGCTAAATATAAACAGCACGTTGATGAACTGTACGCAACTCAGGAATGTATAAACAGAAAGGTCTGGAAGTCATCAAGTCTCACTTCGACTACATCCGCTCCTACACTAAAGACCTTTTCACTTTGTTCGAAGAGAAAGTGGTTTTGGCACAGGGAGAGCTTATCTCTACGGCTATGGTGAACTTCTATCTGCAGGAATGTGGTGTGAAGTCAGTATTGCTTCCGGCTTTGGAATTCATGCGTACTGATAAGAACGCGGAGCCGGACCCCTGTATATATTAAGGAGAAGTTGCGTGCTCAATTGGATCTTTATCCGGATACGGAAATCTACATTACGCAAGGTTTCATCTGCCGCAATGCTTACGGTGAGATAGACAACCTGCAACGTGGTGGTAGCGACTACACCGCTTCTCTGATCGGAGCAGCAGTGAACGCTTCCGAAATCCAGATATGGACAGATATTGGACGGAATGCACAACAACGACCCGCGCATTGTCGACAAGACTGCCCCCGGTTCGCCAGTTGCATTTTGAAGAAGCAGCCGAGTTGGCTTACTTCGGTGCAAAAAATTCTGCACCCGACCTGCATTCAGCCTGCTAAATATGCCAATATCCCTGTACGTCTGTTGAATACAATGGATCCGCATGCTCCGGGGACATTAATTTCTAATGACACAGAGAAAGGGAAAATCAAGGCTGTAGCTGCAAAAGATAACATCACAGCTATCAAAATCAAGTCAAGCCGTATGTTGCTTGCTCATGGTTTCCTGCGCAAAGTATTCGAAATCTTTGAAAGTTACCAGACATCTATCGATATGATCTGTACGTCAGAAGTCGGTGTATCTGTTACGATAGATAACACGAAACATCTTAATGAGATTCTGGACGACCTGAAGAAATACGGAACAGTAACCGTTGATAAAGAAATGTGTATCATCTGCGTCGTGGGCGACTTGGAGTGGGGGAGAACGTCGGTTTCGAAGCAAAAGCGCTTGACGCCATGCGTGACATACCGGTACGAATGATTTCATTCGGAGGAAGCAACTACAACATCTCCTTCCTCATTCGGGAGTGTGACAAGAAGGCGGCTTTACAGTCGTTGAGCGATATGCTTTTTCAACAACAAATAATTCCACAAATTATATTGAGCGCTTTTACCAAACTGATAAAAGCGCTTTTTTAACTAACTAAACAAGTTTTTTGAATTATGAAGGGAATATTTCCAATCGATAAATTCCGCACTTTGCAGACACCTTTCTATTATTACGATACCAAAGTGCTGCGTGATACATTGTCGGCTATCAACCAGGAGGTTGCCAAATATCCTAACTATTCCGTACACTATGCAGTAAAAGCAAACGCCAATCCGAAAGTGCTTACCATTATCCGTGAAAGCGGTATGGGAGCAGATTGTGTGAGTGGTGGAGAAATCCGTGCTGCTATCCGTGCCGGATTTCCTGCAAGCAAAATTGTCTTTGCGGGAGTAGGCAAAGCCGATTGGGAGATTAACCTCGGACTGGAATACGGAATCTTCTGTTTCAATGTAGAATCTATTCCCTGAACTGGAAGTGATAAACGAACTTGCTGCTGCTCAAAATAAGATAGCCAATGTGGCTTTCCGTATCAATCCCGATGTCGGTGCGCATACTCATGCCAATATTACGACCGGCCTGGCCGAGAACAAATTTGGAATCAGTATGCAGGATATGGATAAAGTGATAGATGTGGCAGTAGAAATGAAGCATGTGAAGTTCATCGGTCTTCATTTCCATATCGGTTCTCAGATTCTCGATATGGGCGATTTCATAGCGCTATGCAACCGTGTCAACGAATTGCAGGATAAGCTCGAAGCCCGTCGCATTCTGGTGGAACACATCAATGTAGGCGGTGGCTTGGGCATTGATTACGGACATCCCAACCGTCAGCCAATTCCCAACTTTAAGGATTATTTCTCAACCTATGCCGGACAACTGAAACTGCGTCCTTATCAGACTCTGCATTTTGAGTTGGGGCGTGCAGTCGTTGGCCAATGCGGTTCATTGATCTCCAAAGTGTTATATGTGAAACAGGGGAGCGAAAAAGAAATTCGCTATCCTTGATGCAGGCATGACCGACTTGATCCGCCCCGCCCTATATCAGGCATACCACAAAATGGAAAACATCACTTCTGAAGAACCGGTAGAATCTTATGATGTAGTAGGGCCTATCTGCGAATCGTCGGATGTTTTCGGAAAAGCAATTGACCTGAACAAAGTGAAGCGTGGTGACTTGATAGCCCTTCGTTCTGCTGGTGCTTATGGTGAAATAATGGCTTCCGGATACAACTGTCGTGAGTTGCCGAAAGGATATACTTCTGACGAGTTGGTGTAAATAAAATGTGAATGTAGTTTAAAAATACAGGGGAGTCGGAACAATTTTAACTGAAATCTTGTTATTTTTGTAATGAGTTCAATAAGAAAACTACATTAACAACTTAATAAAAAGATACGATTATGATTTCAGAAAAAATTACAAAAGGCAATCAATGAACAGATCACAGCAGAAATGTGGTCGTCTAACCTGTATTTGGCAATGTCTTTCTTCTTTGAGAAGGAAGGTTTCAGCGGTTTTGCACATTGGATGAAGAAAACAGTCTCAGGAAGAAATGGGACATGCTTATGCAATGGCTGATTATATTATCAAGCGTGGTGGAAATGCAATGGTCGACAAGATTGATGTCGTTCCTAACGGCTGGGGTACTCCGTTGGAAGTGTTTGAACACGTTTACAAACATGAATGCCATGTTTCCCAATTGGTAGACAAACTGGTTGACGTGGCTGCCGCTGAGAAGGACAAAGCAACTCAAGATTTCTTGTGGGGATTCGTTCGCGAACAGGTAGAAGAAGAAGCTACAGCGCAAGGCATTGTTGACAAAATCAAGAAAGCCGGTGATACCGGAATTTTCTTTATAGACTCACAGTTGGGACAACGTTGATAATAGTCTGAAAAATATATTTATAATATATAGGAAGCTGTTTGGATTTATTTCCGGACAGCTTCTTTTTTTCATTTCATGTGTAATAGTGTGCGGATTTGCAGATGAATAATCTATTTTTTGTGTCCCTTTTTTTCCATTGCCCCGAGATAGATCTCCAGCGAACGGGTAGAAATCTGTATCTCGCGGAAAGATACGCCCAGAGATGCGATCAGCAGAATCAAAGCCAGTCCGAATACGTAAGCAGAAAATAATTGCAGTCCGATATAAATAAGAAACATACTCACTACGCAGAAAAACAGGCTTGCAATGCCCAGCCCTTGCATTGTACGTGTCAGGTTCAGTCGTTTCCGCAAGTTTTCAATCTGTGCCACGGTGATGTCCGAAGGGTTTTCCATATAGCGGTCTCGCAGCTGGCGTACAAGTTGTGCATACGATAAGAAACGATTGGTGTAAGCCAATAATATCAGTGAAACTGCGGAGAAAAGCAGAGCAGGGGTGGTGAGAGTAAGTTCTTCCATATATAAATTAAAAATCTTCCATTGTTATTGTCGATAATCAAATCCTTATGATTACAATAATAACAATGGAAGAAAAGAAAATGTTTTTTATTTCAGTACACCGAGTTCTTTACCTACCTTGATAAAGGCAGCGATACACTTGTCGAGATGTTCCTTCTCGTGTCCGGCAGAGATTTGTACACGGATACGTGCCTGGTCTTTCGGAACTACCGGATAATAGAATCCGGTTACGTAGATACCTTCCTCCTGCATACGTGCGGCATAAATCTGTGACAACTTCGCGTCATACAGCATGACAGCGCAAATAGCACTTTGTGTCGGTTTGATATCGAATCCGGCAGCAGTCATCTTGTCGCGGAAGTAATTTACATTCTCCACGAGTTTGTCATGCAGCGCATTGCTTTCTTTCAGCATCTTGAAAACTTCCAGACTTGCACCGATAATGCCCGGAGCCAATGAGTTAGAGAACAGATAGGGGCGACTGCGTTGGCGCAATAGGTCGATAATCTCTTTACGTCCGGTAGTAAATCCTCCTAAAGCACCTCCGAAAGCTTTACCCAGCGTACCGGTGTAAATATCCACACGACCATGAGTTTTGTAGAGTTCGCTTACACCGTGTCCGGTAGCGCCTACCACGCCGGCAGAGTGTGATTCGTCTACCATAACCAGTGCATCATATTTCTCGGCAAGGTCACAAATCTGATCCATAGGAGCTACGTTGCCGTCCATAGAGAACACGCCGTCTGTGACGATAATGCGGAAACGTTGAGCTTGTGCCTCTTGCAGGCATTTCTCCAGCTCGTTCATGTCAGCATTGGCGTAACGATAGCGTTTAGCTTTGCAAAGACGTACCCCGTCAATGATAGAAGCATGGTTTAGCGAGTCCGAGATAATGGCATCCTCTTCAGAGAAAAGTGGTTCGAATACACCGCCGTTAGCGTCAAAGCAGGCAGCATACAGAATCGTGTCTTCAGTCTGGAAATAGTCGGAAATAGCAGCTTCCAGTTCTTTGTGCATATCCTGTGTTCCACAGATGAAACGGACGGAAGACATTCCGTATCCACGGTTGTTCATCATTTCCTGCGAAGCCTTGATTAATCGGGGATGATTGGACAATCCTAGATAGTTGTTTGCGCAGAAGTTTAATACTTCCTTACCTTTTACAGTGATGGCAGCTTGCTGCGCACTTTCAATCAGTCGTTCTTCTTTATAAAGTCCGGCTTCCTTGATTTCAGCCAATGTTTGGCGGAGATATTCTTGCATTTTACCGTACATAGTGTTTGGGTGATTAAGTTATATTGCAAAGGACACAATTTTTCTTGGAATAACAATGTCTTTTTGATTAAAATCTGAAAAAAAAGTGCTTACTTTTGCGCACTATTTAGCTTGATATTCTAAGTCAGAAGAAAAAATGAACACATTTTTGATTATTGGAGCTACCGGACAGATCGGCTCCGAGAGTTAACGATGGACTACGTAAACGCTATGGTAACACAAACGTGGTAGCTGGTTATATCCGGGTGCAGAACCTAAAAAGGGAGAGTTGAAAGAATCAGGACCGGCGGCTATTGTCGACGTGACCAATGGGGAAATGATTGCGTCTGTGGTGAAAAGAATACCACATTGACACAGTGTATAATCTGGCTGCCTTGCTATCAGTGGTAGCCGAATCGAAGCCGAAGCTGGCTTGAAGATTGGAGCAATACGTAACCGAACGCTGGGCTACCGA
>VOFJ01003601.1_pt1 | contig 43224 bp, 62 predicted proteins | sample 5384081 | NCBI WGS metagenome assembly VOFJ01 (sample SAMN12384729, study PRJNA508395) | human gut metagenome | isolation source: healthy gut I | host: Homo sapiens
TTTAGCAGGTGTAAAAGATATTCACTCGTGGCTCAAAGTTTTATCAACCCAATGTGCCGTTGAAAACAAAAAATTTCATAAATCACCGTTTACAGGTACAACAATACCATAAGAACTCCGTTACGGTGAATAACAAGTCTCCTTTTTTCCGGTTTCTATCAAATTTGAACCCTTTCTCATAATATTCTTGGTAGGAACAAAACGAGTATTTAAGAAATTTAGTTTTCCTTTGCAACATCTCGAAATAACCAAAAAATGGATGCCAATATCTGACGGCGGTGCTTGATGATCGCCATCAGTCACACTTTTAACATAATCCTCCAATTTGCAATCTATACCCATGAACTCGGCACTTCAAACGGCAATATTCTGATAATGTGGCATATACCATTTTATATACGGCTTGTTTTGTTCAGCCCCAATACCAAAGTTGCAACCTCCTTTGAATGATAGATACCTTTATCCTTTAGCCAGATATGGGTTGTTCACTGATTACCGTTTGACTTTGGTTTCTATTTCTTGTATTTCTTCTGCCGCACCGCTTTCTTTATATGCAAGATTATTGCACCGATGAGAACAGAAGCGTGTCGTTAACTTTTGGGCATAGAATGTTGTGCCACACCATTCACATACCTTCTTTTTGATTTTCATTTTACTTGTTGCCATATTCGTTACTTTTTTAGAGGTTTATTTCTCTTGTAATTTCTATTTTGTTCAACTATCGTAAATCATAGTCAACCATAGTAAACTTTCTCCACGACCTGACCTAAAATCGGAGAGTAAACAAGCGAGCAACAAATACGGTACAAAAATGAGCTAAAAAGCCCTATAAACGATAACCATCGCTTATAAGGCTAAAAAGAAAGGCACTCAAAATGAACGCCTTAATAATCGTTGATGATATATGCTAATTGTTGGTAATCACCACTTACTTGCCGATGCAGCATATTATGCTAATTGATTGTCAATAGTTTATGGTTTAAAAGATAGAAGCCTCAAAAATTTACTTGTTTTTTTTTTTGCCGAAAATCGAAGATTTAACACTTTTAACCTTAGTTTGTTTTCAAACGAAGGGAAAAAGAGAAAAATGACTCTATTTTGCTCTTAAATCTCCGTTTCGCAAAGATAGGGCATGTCTGTGATTATTTCGCTGATTATGGATGCAAAATCATAAATGAGTTCACGGATTTTTTAGCTTATAATTGGGGTGGTCTTCGATTTTGGTATAGCTATTTCTTTCTTCCCTCTTTTTAGTTTTACTTTAATGCGTGTATATATGAATACAGGGATAAAGTAAAGTTACTTTTCGTTTGAATGGTCAAACTAATATTAAACAGACATAGCAAGGAGGGGTTGTTTACGCCTGTATAACGAATAGTATTTTATTTGTTAGTAGATGTATACTGTGCTTATGAATAATATGATGGCATTTAATTTTGAAATTCTATTCCAAATGATTATGTCTATGACTGATTATATGGCTTTGATGCGATTTTTTTTATGTGTAATGTATCATTAAATAAGTAAAAAAGTAGTATCTTTGTATATTATATGATGAGTTAACATGGCAAAGAATACAATGGGGACTAAGTTGCCCCGAAAATTAGAACAAAAGATGTCCGTTGTGGGAGAACAGATTAAACTGGCTCGCTTGCGCAGGAATCTGAGTGTAGCTCAAGTGGCGGAACGTGCCACCTGTTCTCCGTTGACCGTGTCCCGAATAGAGAAAGGTGTGCCGACAGTGGCAATCGGAATATATTTGCGCGTGTTGTATGCTTTACAGCTTGACGATGATATTCTGTGGCTGGCCAAAGAAGACAAACTAGGGGAAAACATTACAGGATTTGAGTTTGAAGACAAGGAAAAAGAGCTTCGAAAAAAAGAGATAAAACTCACTTTTTTCTGCATATAAGTCGATAATGACTCTATCAGGATAAAAAATACAGCTTAAAATTTTGTATTATGCCATAAAAACATTATGTTTGCACTGCATAATAATGTGGGATATGAAATTTGTTGATAGAATAGATGAAGCAGCACGACTGAAGGATGCTCTTGCAAGAGAGAAATCCTCGTTAGTTGTGATGTATGGTCGCAGACGATTGGGTAAATCAACGCTTATTAAAAGGGTGTTGTCAGAAAATGATGTATACTTCCTTGCAGACCGTTCGGAAGGTCAACATCAGAGGGCATTACTTGCAAAAGTGATAGCACAGGTGTTTCCTGATTTTGAGAAGTTGTCGTATCCCGATTGGGAGTCGATGTTTCGTGCGGTTAATTATCGAACAGACAAACGTTTTACTTTGTGTTTGGACGAATTTCCGTATCTTGTGGAGCAATCTCCTGAACTGCCGTCTGTATTGCAGAAACTTGTTGATGAGAAACAGTTGAAGTATAATCTGGTGCTTTGTGGTTCATCACAAAAATATGATGTATGGGTTGTTTCTTGATTCTACTGCGCCTCTTTATGGTCGTGCTGATGAGATAATGAGACTTACCCCTATACGTTTACCCTATATTCAGGAGGCATTGAACCTTAATGCGATGAACGCTATTGAAGAGTATGCTATATGGGGTGGTGTGCCGCGCTATTGGGAACTGAGGGAAAACAGAATTTCGCTTGATGATGCCATGTGGCATAATATCCTTTCTGTAAATGGGACTCTTTATGAGGAGCCGGTAAAACTGTTTCAGGATGATGTTAAGGATATAGTCAAGACTTCGACAATAATGTCTTATATCGGTACTGGTGCAAACCGTCTTTCCGAAATTGCTGCACGATGCAATGAACCTGCAACTAATCTGTCGCGTCCATTGAAGAAACTTGTTGATCTCGGTTTTTTGGAAAAAGATGTTCCGTTCGGGATTGATGAAAAGAATGCGAAAAAGAGCCTCTACAAGATTGCCGATCCGTTTATGGCATTCTACTATCAGTTTGTTGTCCCTAATCGTTCGTTCATTGAACTTGGTCGTCGCTTACCCATAGAACAGGCTTTGACTGCTCATTTCTCTGAGTATGTGAGTATGCAATGGGAAAAACTGTGTCGGGATGCCGTAACAGGAAATCTTGTTAATGGAGTAGTTTATGGCAAAGCAAAACGCTGGTGGGGCTCTGTTCTCAATGAGGATAAGAAGCCGGAACAGGTCGAGTTCGATGTAATGGCTGAATCGCTTGATAAAAAGTTTCTGTTGGTCGGAGAATGTAAATGGACAACAGGGGAGAATGGCAAACAGCTAACTGCTGAGCTTCTCCGCAAAGCTAATCTGTTGCCGTTTGCTAAGAACTACACTATCGTTCCTGTACTGTTCCTTAAGAACGCTCCGAAAGATGATGCTGGGAATGCAATGTTGTCGGAAAATGTTGTAGAGTTAATGAAGTAAAGAGATATCAAATTTACGATTTGACAGAGTTATTAGATGGCAAAAAAAACAATAAATAAAGAGCTTACAGGTGCACAGGACTTATACAATTTCTTGTTTGAGGCCTGTAATATAATACGCGGTCCTGTAAGCCAAGATAATTTTAAGGATTATATCACGCCTTTACTTTATTACAAGCGGATATCTGATGTTTATGATGAAGAAACAGAAGAAGCTTTAATATCAAGTGGTGGTGATAAGGAGTATGCATCTCTGCCAGAACAACATCGTTTTGTTATTCCTGATGGTTGTCATTGGCAAGAAGTCCGAGAGCGTACAGAAAATCTTGGAGCTGCCATAGTCGGTGCTATGAGGCAGATAGAGATAGCAAACCCAGATACATTGTATGGGGTGCTATCTATGTTTTCATCTCAGAAATGGACTAACAAAGCAATACTCAATGATAGCAAGATTCGTGACCTGATAGAACATCTATCAAAACGAAAACTTGGTAATAAGGATTACCCTGCGGACTTAATGGGTGATGCTTATGAAATATTATTGAAGAAGTTTGCCGATGATAGTAAGGCTCAAGCTGGAGAGTTTTATACTCCTCGTTCTGTTGTGAGATTATTAGTGCATATTCTCGATCCGCAACCGGGGGAAACTGTATATGATCCTGCTTGTGGTAGTGGAGGAATGCTTATCGAAGCTATACGATATATGCACGATGATTCTCTTTGCTGCGGAAGTATATTCGGACAGGAAAAGAATGTCGTGAATGCGGCCATTGCTAAAATGAATCTATTCCTGCATGGTGCATCTGATTTTAATGTAATGCAAGGCGACACATTGAGAGACCCAAAAATTCTTCAAGGTGGTAATATCGCCAAATTCGATTGTGTTATAGCAAACCCCCCATTTTCTCTTGAAAATTGGGGAGCAACGGAATGGAGTTCAGATAAATATAAGCGCAATATCTATGGCACACCGAGTGATAGTTGTGGTGACTATGCGTGGATTCAGCATATGATATGTTCTATGTCTTCCGGCAAGGGGCGTATGGCTGTTGTAATGCCGCAAGGTATTCTGTTTCGTGGAAATCAAGAAGCAGAAATAAAGGAAACAATTAGTCGAAAGTGATTTGATAGAAGCCGTTGTTACATTAGGAGATAAATTGTTTTATGGAACTGGACTTTCACCGTGCTTTTTGATAATACGAAGAATGAAACAGGCTCATCATTCCGGACGGATTTTGATGATAGATGGTTCCAAAATTCTAACTCAAAAGAGAGCGCAGAATATTTTAGCAGAGAATGATATAGATAGGTTATATTCACTTTATCAAAATTACTCCGATGAAGAGGACTATTCTCGAATCGTTACATTGCAGGAGATAAGAGATAAAGAGTATAATCTTTCGCCCAATCGCTATGTGGTTTACCACAAGGAGGAAATTCGTCCTTATGCGGAAGTGTTGGCAGAGTTCAAACAAGCATACGAAGATGTGAAGCGATTGGAGAACGAATTTTCATTACTCATTAACGCATAATCAATATGGCAGAAAAAGTAAAACAATATCGTCTTCCTGATGACCCTATTACGCTCGATGAACTTAAAAGTTTCCTTTGGGCGGCTGCCACTCATTTGCGTGGTCAGATTGATGCTGCAGGATATAAAGAGTATATTTTCCCTTTGCTTTTTTTTCAAACGCATTTCCGATGTTTATGATGAACAGTTTGAAGGATTCGTGTGTGAAGGAGGAGTTGAGTATGCAGGTATGCAAGTAGAAGATATCCCCATCCGCATTCCTGATGGTGCGCACTGGAGAGATGTTCGTGAGGTGACGGAAAATGTTGGTAATAAATTAGTCGAAGCATTTATTGCCATTGAGCAAGCCAATCCTGCTAAGGAAATGGATGGCAGAAAAATCGGAGGATTGGAGGGTATTTTTGGACCTAAGGATGGTTGGACCAACAAGGCGAAGATGCCCGATAGTATCATTACTTCGTTGATTGAGGATTTTTCTAAATATACGTTGAGCCTAAAGGCATGTCCTGCCGATGAGATGGGGCAGGCATACGAATACCTTGTTGGAAAGTTTGCCGATGATGCTGGGAATACTGCTCAGGAGTTCTATACGAATAGAACAGTCGTTCAACTTATGGCTGAAATACTGCAGCCCCAACCGAATGAAAGTATTTATGACCCGACTTGTGGTTCCGGGGGTATGTTGGTTAAATGTTTAGACTATCTTCGCAACAAAGGTGCAGAGTGGCAGAGTGTACAGGTGTTCGGACAAGAGGTAAACGGCTTGACATCTTCTATTGCACGAATGAATCTTTATTTGAATGGAGTTGAAGATTTTTCGATTGCCTGTGCTGACACGTTGGAGAATCCAGCATTCTTGGATGGCAGCCATCTTCGTAAGTTCGACATTGTTCTGGCAAATCCTCCTTATTCAATCAAAGAATGGAATCGTGAAAAATTCATGAATGATAAGTGGGGACGTAATTTCTTGGGAACGCCTCCGCAAGGAAGAGCTGATTATGCATTTTTTCAACATATTATTGCTTCGATGGATAGAAATACTGGTAGGTGTGCTATATTGTTTCCCCCATGGTGTACTATTTCGTGATGAAGAATATGAGTTGCGCAAAAAATTAGTTGAAATAGATATTGTAGATTGCGTAATTGGACTTGGTCCTAATCTATTTTTTAATGCTTCTATGGAGGCTTGTATTATTATCTGCAAAAATAGAAAAGAAGATAGTCATAAAGGTAAAGTTATTTTTATTGACGCAAAAGGTGAGGTAACAAGAAGGAATGCAGAAAGCTATTTAGAAAAGTACACATCCAAAAAATTATTTCTGCCTATAAAAATTTTGAGGATATAGAATATTTCGCAAAAGTTATTGATATAAATGATATAGATAACAATAAGAGTTTGCTTAGTATTCAAAGTTATGTAGAGCAAAAAGGGAACGAATGAAATATTCGATTTGGATAAATCTCTCCTAAAATGGATTAGAGGCTTCAAGATCAATGCATATCGAAGTTTCTAATCTTTTAAGTATGCTAAAACATGAGTAGGGATAAAGTTTGGAGATGTCGTTAAAGATGTCAAGATAAATATAGATCGTCTAAATAATCCGTATGAATTTTATGTTGCAGGTGATCATATGGATTCGGAGGATTTAACCACACATAGGAAAGGTCGTTTTACAACAGATGATGTTGGACCTGCTTTTATTCGTGTATTTAAACCAGGTCAGATTTTGTATGGTTCAAGAAGAACATATCTAAAGAAAATAGCAGTTGCTGATTTTGAAGGAGTATGTGCTAATACTACTTTTGTTTTTGAAACGAAAGATCCTCATGCATTTGAGCAACGTTTGTTGCCGTTCATTATGCTATCAAAGGATTTTTACGACTTGGTCGATAGCTAAATCAAAAAGGTTCTACAAATCCTTATGTGTTATTTTCTGATTTGGCGGATTTTGAGTTTGAATTACCTCCATTAGAGGAACAAAAAGTTCTTGCGGATAAATTATGGGCTGCCTATCGATTGAAGGAAGCCTATAAAAAACTACTTGTTGCCACTGATGAAATGCTGAAATCGCAATTTATCGAGATGTTCGGAGGCAAACCCATTAATGGAACTATAAGAGACCTTACAGAGCAGAATATGGCAAGTGTGAAAAAGAACCTTTGATAAGAATGACTATATTGAGTATATCGATATATCATCTATTGATAATACAACTCGTACTATTTTGGGAACAACACAATACATAGTGAAAAAGGCTCCATCAAGAGCACAACAATGTGTCAAGAAAGGTGATATTCTTGTATCAATGGTACGTCCAATTAATAGGAATATAGCATTGATAACTAAAGATATGCCCAACTTGGTTGCATCTACCGGCTTTTTGTGTATTACGTCCTAAAGAAGGATGTAGAGAATATATATTATCAGTAGTTTTATCTGATGCATATACTGAGAAGATGTGTGACAAGGCAAGTGGAGGTTTGTATCCTGCTGTGAGTAATGGGGATGTTCTATCTTATGAAATTCATGTAGCTGATGATATCTTGCTAAGGAAGGGTTTCAGCAATAATAATTCAGGCTGATAAATCAAAAATTTGAATTGCGTAAATCAATAGATGCAATAGATAAAGTAATTAAAAGTTTAATTAACAATTAAAATTATAGCCATATGATTGACAAGAACAGTAAAATTTCCCCAAATAGGTGATGTGTCAAGTACACAATCGTATGTGCTTGTTGGGGCGAATGGTAGTGGAAAAAGTCATTTGGGAGCATGGATTGAAAAAAATAATGATAAAGTTTTACGTATCTCTGCTCAACGTGCATTATCTATTCCTGATACTATTAACATTATAAAATGAAGAGGCTGCATGGAAAATATATTCTATGGCAATCCCACTCAAACAGATAAAGGTTATAAATGGCAGTGGGGAAAAAGAAACATCTACACTAGTAAATGATTATGAAAGTGTTTTTATCAAGTGTCTTTTCTAGGGAGACTGATGAACTTCAGTATTTTTTGTTATTTGTGCGATAAAGGGGAATAAGCCCAATAGATATGAGACAATAGTTGAAAAAAAATCAAGATGATTTGGAACCAAGTATTACCACAAAGAGAGCTTGTTCTAGAGAAATTTGAAGCAAAAGCAAAGTACAAAGAGGAGTTATATAAAGGCAGGTTCTATGTCTGATGGAGAAAGGGTTTGTTCTCTATCTTATTTGCAATGCTTAATAACTCCTGATGATTATATTATTGTTGTTGATGAACCGGAAATTCACCTTCATCCATCTATAATGAAAAGGCTTTGGGGTGAGATTGAAAGGTATTGTCCCAATAAGACTTTTGTTTATATAACCCATGACTTAAATTTTGTAACTCAAGGAAAAACAGCAACCAAGATATGGGAATATCATGATGGACATGATAGTTGGGAAATTTACCAGATAGAAGATAATGAATTCCAGAAGCTCTTTTCGAAGTATTAGGTACTAGAAGTCCCATTCTGTTTGTGGAAGCGGGAAAAACTAGTTATGATTTGCCTTTATATAAAGAAGTTTTTGGTAATTATTTGGTCATCCCATGTGATAATTGTCGAAAAGTTATAGAGTTGACAAAGGCATTTAATAATGAAAAGTAAAGTCTTTTGCACACATATGATGTAAAGGGGTTAATTGATCATGACTTTTTAACTGATATTGAGAAAGATAGTTATCTAAAACAGAATATATATACATTGGATGTGTTAGAAGTGGAGAACTTATTTCTCATAGAACCTTTGATTGGCCAAGCAAATAGGTGATAATGAGAATGAAGCATTTCAAAAGTAAGTGATTTTCTTTTTGAACAAATGGAGCAAGGTAAATATGACATAGTCAACTCTATTTGTATAAAAGAAATAAGACACAAACTAAATTGTTTTTCATCTAAAGGCAATAAAGGCGAAGATATACAAAACGACTTTAAATAATCATATTTCTGAAATTGATGTAAATGCGATATTTGTTCAGGCTGAAACAAATATCTCAGATATTATTGCAGAAAAGGGATTATAAAAAAAATGTTGAATGTGTTTAACCATAAGGGAATGTGTCAACGAGTTACTGGTATAATCGGTCTTAAAAAGAAATATCCGCAAGTAGTACTTGATTTGATAAAAGGAGAAAAACGAGATGAGATTATAAGTGCATTATTGGGATACTTGCCAAAGATTGATTGAATTTAAGTTATTCCCTTAGAATAAAAGAGCTTAATAAACGGATAGAATAGATAGATACGTTGATACTGCAGCTTAATTGGATAACAAATTTATTAATAATATGATAGAGAATCTGATTAATGACATAGAGCAGGCTATGCTGGGAGTTTTAAACAATGAGCAAATGAGTCAATTACGAAAGGTGCTAGATTATGCCTTTCGTGATATCAACGTGTCGTCTAAGAACAATGAAGAGTGCAGTGGTAATAGTGAATTAATAGATAGTTTTTTGTCGGCTAAACGAGTCGAAGGTTGTTCGGATAAGTCGATGCACTATTATCGAAGTACATTAAATAATGCTATCAGGAAAATAGAAAAAAATATTCGCCATATCACTACTGATGACTTGCGTAATTACTTAAATGATTATCAGCAGACAAGCGGTGCTACAAAGGTTACGGTAGACAATATACGTCGCATTTTGTCAAGTTTCTTTTTCATGGCTTGAGGATGAGGATTATATTGTGAAGAGTCCGGTACGTCGGATTCATAAAGTAAAAGTCGGAAAAACAGTCAAAGAAACATACTCCGATGAAGCGTTAGAACAAATGCGTGACCATTGCGAAGGTATTCGCGATTTAGCCTTGATTGATTTGTTGGCCTCTACTGGTATGCGTGTCGGGGAGTTGGTCAAACTCAATCGGAACGATATAGACTTTGAAAACCGGGAATGCATCGTTACCGGTAAAGGCGATAAACAACGCCGAGTTTATTTCGATGCTCGTACAAAGATACATTTACAACGTTATTTGGCAGAACGGATAGATGACAATCCTGCCCTGTTTGTTTCATTATTAGCACCTTACGATCGCTTACAGATAAGTGGCGTGGAAATACGGTTACGTCGTTTGGGGCGTGAATTGAATATTCCTAAGGTGCATCCTCATAAATTTCGCCGTACGTTGGCGACAATGGCGATAGATAAAGGTATGCCTATAGAGCAGGTCCAGCATCTCTTAGGGGCATCAAAGTCTTGATACAACATTGCAATATGCTATGGTGAATCAGACAAATGTAAAAATGTCTCACCGTAAATTTATTGGTTAGTATGTCGCAATTTATCGAGATGTTTGGGAATCCTCTTTCTTTAAATCAGAAGAATGAGTTGAAAAGATTAGGAGAATGTTGTATTCTAAATCCAAGACGTCCTAACATTGCTCTTTGCGACACCGATAAAGTCTCTTTTTATTCCTATGCCGGCGGTAAGTGAGGATGGATATTTGGTAGATATGACTGACGAAGAATATGGAAAAAAAAAAAGGCTTTACATATTTTTTTTGAGGAGAATAATGATGTCTTGTTTGCCAAGATTACACCTTGTATGGAGAATGGCAAAGGAGCTATTGTACATGGACTTACAAATGGTATAGGAATGGGATCTACAGAATTTCATGTATTGCGGCCAATTAACGGAATATCTAGTCCCTATTGGCTGTTAGCATTAACACGAATGCCTATATTTCGTGAGCGTGCTGCAAAAAATATGTCTGGAACAGGCGGGCAGAAAAAGAGTTAGTGCTTCATATCTGGACCATTTTATGGTTGGATTGCCTGCGATGGAGGAACAAAGGCGTTTTGAAGCAATATATAGACAAGCCGACAAATCAAAATTTGGCGACTTCAAATCGCAATTTATCGAGATGTTTGGTAATCCTGTTACGAATACAAAAAGGTTGGAAGACTGCTAAGATTAAAGATGTCGCCCCGGAAATGCCTTCTAAAGAGCAACTATCTGGCAAAATCTGGCTATTGAATCTTGATATGATAGAATCAAGGATCGAATACTGGTAGGATAATAGAGAAGGTCTATGAAGATGTTGAGAATGCTTTATCTGTTCAATCCTTTGATGAAGGGAATGTACTATTCTCAAAAAATTAAGGCCTTATTTAAACAAGGTTGTGATACCAGATGAGCCTGGAATGGCAACGACAGAACTGGTTCCATTACGTCCAGAGCCTAGTAAATTGCATAAAGTATTTTTGAGTCATCTGTTGCGGGGTAATCAGTTCGTTAATTATGCAAATGATATAGCTGGAGGTACTAAAATGCCACGAATGCCGCTCACTGAGTTAAGAAACTTTGATTGTATCTTACCGCCAATGGACAAACAACTTGAATTCGTTTTCATAGCAGAACAGGTCGATAAATCAAAAATCTGTCATTCAAAAAGCTTTAGTATATTTGAATGACATACAGAGTGACGAATTAGGGAAAATCGCTTAATTATTAAATTGATAACAATAAAAACCATAGATATGTTTAACGAAGACAATACAGTGGGAGCAAATGCTCATAGAAGCTGCAACCCAAAGTAGTTGGCAGTATGTAAAGTCACAGGATATACCTCGTAGTTCTGATTCTGTCCTTGTTGAATCATGGCTATTGGAAGCTCTTGTCAGGTTAAATCCAATAACACGTCAACAAGCGGAGCAAGTTATTTATAAACTCCGTGCTGCTATTACTTGTGGAGGTAATTATGATGAATTGGTGACTGCCAATGACCGTTTTCGTACATTATTATTTAATGAAAACACAGAGCCTTTTGGGGAAAGGATGGTGAATATATACCTATCAGATTCTTTAGCGAAGATGCGGTCGAAGATTATTGTGTAGTGACCAATCAATGGGAGTTTCCACGTAGTTCTGTTGAAGGAGGTAAACGTTTGGATTTGGTTTATCTGATACATGGAATTCCGGTTTGTGTTGGTGAAGCAAAATCTCCTGTTCGCCCTCAGATAACATGGGCTGACGGAGCCATTGATATGCTGCATTACGAAAAAAGAGCATTCCAGAAATGTTTGTTCCGAATATATTAACCTTTGCTACAGAAGGCAAAGAACTTCAATATGCCGGCATCTGTGCCCCTGTTGACAAATGGGGACCTTGGTTTAATGATGAAAGTCGTCAGCATGGTACAATAGAGTCGGTTAAAAGTAACGTAATGGGGTTGGTTCAACCAAACCGACTGCTTGATATATATCGTTACTATAGTGTTTTTACAGGAACATCATCAGGCAAAAAAATAAAAATAGTTTGCCGTTATCAACAATATCTAGGTGGTGAAGCTATTGTTCAGCGTGTCTTAAATACATATCGAGAGAAACAAGGTCCGAAGAAAGGTCTTATTTGGCATTTCCAAGGTTCGGGAAAATCATGGTTGATGGTATTTGCTGCCCAAAAATTACGTTTGCAGAACGAATTACATGCTCCCACAGTTGTTATCGTTGATGACCGTATTGATTTGGAAGATCAGATAACGGGCGATTTTACTCGTGCTGATATTCCTAATATAGAATCTGCAAAGACAAAAGATGAGTTAGTTGCATTTTTCAAGCAGGATCAGCGCAAGATTCTGATAACGACAATTTTCAAGTTCGGAGATGTTGATAGTGTACTGAATGAAAGAGATAATATCATTTTATTGGTAGATGAAGCACACCGAACTCAGGAAAAGGATTTAGGACAAAAATGCGCAGTGCACTACCTAATGCATTTTTCTTTTGGCCTTACCGGAACGCCTATCAATAAACGAGATAAGAATACTTTTCAATCTTTTTGGAGCTGATGAGGATTTAGAGAAAGGTGGATATATTTCAAAATATACTTTCCAAAATTCTGTTGAAGATGGAGCTACGCTTGAATTGAATTTCCAAACAGTGCCGGTAGAGATGCATCTTAACGAAACTCAATTACAAGAAGAATTTGATGAACTGACCGATCAAATATATCCGAGGACGAAAAGAACGAATTAGTAAAACGAACTTCTGTTGAAGCATTTTTTTACAGCGGAGAAGCGAATTAACGATGTCGCACGTTATATTGTAAATCACTTCAAAGAGTATGTAGAGCCCACTGGAATGAAAGCTCAAGTCGTGGTATATAACCGAGACTGCTGTGTGAAATATAAGAAAGCGATTGATGCTCTTTTTGGGTTCGGAAGATGCAACCACTATCGTTATGCATACGGCTGGCGATAAAGCTGATGAGTATAAAGCATACCGTCGTGATAGAGAACAAGAAAGAAAACTTCTTGACCAATTCCGTGATCCATTGTCACCGATTAAAATGGTGATTGTCACTTCAAAGCTGTTGACAGGTTTTGATGCTCCAATTTTGCAATGTATGTATCTTGATAAACCAATGAAGGATCATACGTTGTTACAAGCTATTTGCCGTACGAATAGAAAGTACAATGTTGATAAGAAATGTGGTCTGATTGTAGATTTCGTTGGTGTATTTGATAATGTAGCCAAAAGCCTTGCTTTTTGATGATGAGGAGACGGTAAAAACGGTTTGTAAAGAATATTGATGAGATAAAAGTGTTGATACCTCAATTTTTGCAAGAGTGTATTGACTTTTTTTCCCTGGTGTAGACCGGACAATCGGTGGTTGGGAAGGTTTGCAAGCTGCCCAGCAATGTTTACTTGATGAGTCTACAAAAAAACGAATTTTGCAAAACATTTTTCACGATTGGCTAAAGCTTGGGAAACAGTAAGCCCGGATGCAATGCTGGCTGCTTATCAGGCGGATTATACTTGGCTGGCTCAGGTATATCAAAGTGTACGTCCTGTTAGTACCGGAGGATCACTCATATGGACTTTATTGGGTGCTAAAACCATTGAAATCATTCATCGTAACATTGATACAATTGATATTGGGACTCCACTTGAGGATCTTGTGGTAGATGGAGATGTAATTGATATGGTGTTGGAGCAAGCCAAAGACAATCCTAAAAAAGATATTGGAAGTGGAAAAAATGCTTCGTTTGAGGTTTAAGGAGAGCATCATGGAGACCCTAATTACAAGGCATTTGCTGAGAAGTTGGATGAACTGCGCCGTCATATGGAGGAAAATCTTATAACTAGTATTGATTTCCTCCGAGGATTGCTCACCCTTGCTAAAGAAGTGCTTGAAGAAGAAAAAAACTCAAATCAACCTCTTGACAAGAGGGAACAAGCTAAAAAGCTGCTCTTACGGAGTTGTTTGAATCAATTAAAACTGAGGATACACCTATCATTGTAGAACGTGTAGTTGCTGATATAGATGAAAATGTGGTAGCTATTGTACGTAAGTTTAAAGATGCTTTTAAAAGCATTACAGCTCAGCGAGAGATAAAAAAGAAACTACGTTCTATTCTGTGGGTTAACTACCAGATTAAAGATCAAGAAGTTTTTGATAAGGCTTATCAGTATATTGAGATGTATTATTAATTGGTTGATAAAATAAATTTGTTATGGCTGTTGAATCACACGATAAGAAACTTGATGACCTCCTAAAAATGGTTGAAGAAGGTAAGGCTCAATTACCCGACTTTCAACGTAGTTGGGTTTGGGATGACACGAAGATATGTAAACTAATAGAAAGTATCACATCTGGTTTCCCAATGGGTGCAGCGATGTTTTTGGCTAATGGTGGTGAGCATATCCGTTTTAAGTATCGCACATTTGAAGGTGTGGATTCTATATCAGAAGTTACACCTGAGTGGCTTGTGCTCGATGGACAACAGCGACTCACAACCTTATATCAGGTCTTGAAAAGTAAAGAAAGCAACTAATACTCGATTAGAGACCAATCGAGATACAATTATCAAACGCTATTATTATCTAGATATTCGTAAATGTCTAGACTCTACTGCGGACAGATTGGAAGCAATCATATCTGTATCAGAGAAGAAACAGCTTACAACAAATATTGGTCGTGATGTAACGCTGGACTTATCCACAAGAGAGAAAGAATTTGAGAACCTGATGTTTCCCTTGAATATTACGTTTTTCTCATAATGATACGGAAGATTGGCATTATGATATGGAAGACTATTACAAAGGTGATAGAGAGTATAGAAATTTATTCCGTGATTTCTCACAGCAGATTCTTTCGCCCAATTTTAGAGTATAACATACCTATAATTCAGCTTGATAAAGAAAACCCCGAAAGAAGCTGTCTGCCAGATTTTTGAGAATGTAAACACTGGTGGTGTACCTCTTACGGTTTTTCGAACTCGTCACAGCTACATTTGCTGCTGAAGGACATGAATTGAGAAAAGATTGGGAGACCATTCGTCATATTTTTGCTCAAAAAGTAAATGGCGAGCTATTGAAAGAAATCACTGGTGCTAATTTTTTTGGCGGCAATGACTCTGTTGGTATCATATTATAAAAAGAGTGGTTTCAGGTGATGATGAGCGTGTGGCTGTAACATGTAAGAAAAAAGACATTCTTAGGCTTGAATTGAAAGATTATTTGAAGTATCATGACGCTTTGATTAAAGGTTTCTGTGATGCAGCTGATTTCTTAGTACATCAGGGGATTTTCCGTTCCAGAGATCTTCCATATTCGTCACAACTTATTCCACTTGCTGCAATCTTTGCATACGACAACGAAAATAAAAAAATGTTGCATCTTGGAAGCAAACAGGAATTATTGTCTCGTTGGTATTGGTGTGGCGTAATGGGTGAACTATATGGGGGTGCCAATGAAGCTAGATTTGCAACTGATATAATGGGCGTATTCCGTTGGATGGAAGGTGGTGAAATGCCAGAGACTGTATATCGTTCCAATATACAACCAACTCGTTTATTGACCATGCAGACTAGGAATAGTGCAGCGTACAAAGGTGTTATGGCACTTATCTTACAAGATTCACCACTTGATTTTATGACAGGTCATCGTATGGATATAGCATCTTACATTGATGAAGATGCTGATATTCATCATATATTCCCTCAAACTTATTGCGAGAAAAATAACCTTCCACGTATAAAATGGAATTCTGTCATTAATAAGACTCCAATTTATGCATCTTCCAATCGTTCAATAGGAGGACATGCACCAAGTACCTATATTGGAACTATGGCAAATAAGGGATTAAAACAAGTTGAGATACAGGAAGCCATAGAGTCACATAAGGTAAGTTATGCTCATCTTGCATTAGATGATTTCAATGCTTATTTCATAGATCGAGCAAAACAATTGCTTGACAGAATAGAGCAAGCGACAGGCAAATCTGTCTCAGGAAGAGATAGCGAAGAAACAATCCGTGAATTTGGTGTTGCTTTAATATAGATAGCAATCTGTAACAAACTAGAAAAATGTGATTAATAAATAGCTGAAAATAAATGAACTGGAGATTTTGGAAGAAAATATGTGCAAATAATTCGATGGAGGATGATAAACAAGTATCATTAACTCCTGCTCTGCTTAATCGTGATAGTGAAAGTGATAAGAAGCAGTATAGGAGTGTTTTGAATCTTGCACGAAAACTAGAAGAGAAAGACATATTGAACATTGCTCTTACAGGTCCTTATGGAGCCGGTAAGAGTTCCATTCTTCGCTCTTTGAAGAAAGACTATCCTAAATACAAATATCTTTCAATATCTCTTGCTACTTAAAGTCACCATTAGATGATAAAAAAGAATAAAATAGATATTGATACGATGAATAATCGTATTGAATACAGCATTCTTCAACAACTTATTTATAAAGAAAAACAAGAGACGCTTTATAATTCTAGATTAAAAAAGGATTTATCATAAATCAACTTGGGCTCAATATGCTTTATCTTTTGCAATAATATTTTATATTGTTGCCTTTTAATTATTGTATTTGAACCATCGTTTTTGAAAGTGGAATGGATTTGCAACCGCTTAAGCAATCCAGTATTAAATAAATGGTCTGATATTTTTGCTCTATCATATATATTTGTTGCAACAATAATATTCGCTCAAAAGACTATCAAGTCATTGAGTAATAGTAAACTGAATAAGTTAAATCCTAAAGAATGGAGAGATTGAATTAAAAGAAAACAAAGAAGATACATCCGTTTTCAATAAGCACATGGATGAGATTGTCTATTTCTTTGAGGTCACTAATTATAATGTCGTGATTATAGAAGATTTAGATAGATTTGATAATACGGATATTTTTCTTAAGTTAAGAGAGGTAAATCAACTCTTGAATCAGTCAAACTCTGTGGGGCGTAAAGTTACGTTCATTTATGCGGTTAAAGATGATATGTTTTTTGATGAAGAACGTACTAAATTCTTTGATTATATCACAACTGTAATCCCAATAATCAATTCTTCAAACTCGGCAGACAAACTGAAAGAGGAACTAGAGATAAAAAGGCTATTCAGATCTTAATGTCGAGGTAATAGACAGTTTGGCTTTTTTCATTGACGATATGAGATTACTGAAGAATATTGTCAATGAATATGCCCAATATAGAGAAAAACTTGATGAGAAACTTGATCAAAACAAACTTCTTGCAATGATTGTATATAAAAACTACCATCCAAAAGATTTTGCTGATCTGCATAAAGGAAAGGGTGTTTTATATGATTGTTTGCATAAGAAAAGTGAATTATTGGTTGAGAGCAATAGACAGATTGACGAGCGTATTAATGGAATAACTAAAAAACTTCAATCTTTAGAAGCGACACATGCCATACAAGAAAAAAAGAATTAAGGCTGATTTATATTGAAGGGTATCGTAGAAAATTATCAAAACAAAATGAAAATAATGACTTTTTGTTTTTTGTCGAAAACAATTTTATACCTCTTGAAGATATCGCAGAAAATGAAACGTTATTTAATTCCTTTATATCGCAATCCTCATTTCGATATCAATGTTTTAAGAGGCATCAAACTAACACATATTATGGTGTTAGATATTATTATGATACATCTGAAGATAGTTGCAATATTCAATTCAGTCAAATAGAGAAAATAGTTAATTCTACCTTTACCTACCATGAGCGATTAGAAGCCTTGCGAGAAGGGGAAAAAAGATATCGTGAACAAATCAAGATACTAGAATTATCTCGTAATAATCATTATGCTACTCCAATACAAGAACTGTTGCTGGATGTTGATATGCAGACGCATAAAATTTTTAGTGAACTCAATGTCTCTAAAATGCTTGAAGCTTTCTTGAAAGAAGGACTTATAAATGAAGATTACTTTGATTATATCTCTTTCTTTTTTGGTAAGTCAATTAATAAGCATGACCATGATTTTATTCTGGAATTAAAACTTCGGCATAGTTTGCCGTATGACTATCATATAGATAAAGTAGGGCAGTGCGTAAAAAACATTCCTGATAAATGTTACAACGATGTAAGTATATTGAATATTCAGGTGGTGGATTGTATTTGTCAGCATCTTGAAGAAGCTAATAACTCAAAACTTCATTCGATAGCACAAGTTGTTAAGAATAATAAAAAGTGGGACTTTTTGATTGACTTCTATAAGTCAGTTGAAGATTCGAGCCCGCTTTTCAACCATTTGGGCAGTATCGTTGATGGATTATGGAAGATCTTCGTGAAACAGAATTCCGATGAATTATTCGAGTCTTGGTTACGATTCCTCGAATTGAACCATTCCACCAAAAGAAAGTCGTAACTGGTTGAATAAACACTTCGCATTTATATCTCATAGAGTAGATCTCATAGGTTTTGATACAGTCAAACAAACAGTGTCGAATGGAAAACTGATTTTTACAGATATAGATGCAGAATCTAGGGTGTTTGCTGGAATATGTTGTAGAAAACGAAGCATATATGCTGACACCTGAAAATGTTGTATGCGCATTTGTTCATTATCGAAATGAGAGGGTGGAAGCATTGAATAATTATCCTTTAAATGTTACAATACTGAGGAGTTGTGAATCTGCTAAACCAGTGTCAGATTATATAGATGAACGTTTTGATGATGCACTAAATAATGTATTTATTACAGATACGGCAAAAAAAAGAGAGTGTGGGAATTATTCTTGAAATTATTAATTCTGAGGATATAACAGAGGACACAAAACGCAAATACCTTTCTGGGCAACAGAATAAAGTTTCTCTTTCCGATGTTAACAATATACAGTGGGAGTTCGCTATTGAAGTTGATATAGTTATACCAGCATGGCCTGAGATATATGCATTCTATGAGAGTCAGAATAATGTAATGATTGCTAGTTTGCGAATATTCATTACGAAGCATATTGATGAATTAACAGATATATCTGAATTGGATGATACTCAGAAAGAACTACTGGCAAACAGTGCTTTGTTGACATCAGATTTTGAAATGTCGGTATACGATAAACTTATCAAAATCTTTGATGGAGTTACATTTAAGGATGCGGATATTAACAGTGTAGATAACGCTCATTTTAAGTCGTTACTTTGTGCTGATATGCTTCCATATAGCACATATTATACGACAACAATTAGAGACAATCATAGTGATGTACTTACTTATTATGTAGATAAGTATTTGGATGAGTGTATTATAGAAATAGAGGAGTTGCCTACAGATATGAGGCTATACAAGCATCTTATGAAAAATCCAAGAGTAATCGGTGAAAAAGCTCTAAGTGTAGTTCAACATTTTTTTTCTTCCTCATATTGTGTGGGATAACGAATTGGCAAATATCACTCTTCCTGTGTTGAAAAACAATATTGAAAAATTTGATTATGACATAGAGAAGAACATTTTGGTCGCCTCTACTAATTTGCCAGAGCGATTGTCTTTTTTGATAGACTTGGTTGAAAAGTTTAGAGATGATTTTGACATTGTGACAGAATTAATAGAGTCTTTAGGCGATTCTTATCGAAGTATTACAGATAAATCAAAAAAGGCTACTATAGAAAATAATCACATGAATGAAATGCTTTTAGGGAAGCTAAAAACTATTGGATATATCTCATCATATAGAGAAGATGATGATAAACTTCGTGTAAGTCATAAACGTAATCACTAAATCAAATGCAAGAGAATAGAGGAATTTATAACTAAAGTTATGGAAAGAAAAGGGATTGTTTGATAACGAATAAAATAAAGTCTCAACCGATAGCATTCCTATCCGATTGAGACTTTTCGTTTATTTATCCCTGTCCGAAAACTTCTGTATAATTACAGCAATACCAATCCCCAAAACAACCATAAGAATACAACCAATAACAGCCTTCCAAATCAATCCGGAATGCAAAATCTCTGCATTAGCTACTATCATGCACACGAAAAAAAAGAAGATAGAGCAACTACAATGGTAATCAAAATGTAGAATGCCGTATCTGGGATGGGGATGGCATTGCTGGCTTTCTTTATTCTTCGCTCGGCTTCCTTACATTTGCTCTCAATCTGGCTGAGAAAATTGTATAGAAGGGTCGCACCGAATTCTACTGCTAACTTCTGTATTTCTTCAGAAATAATAGGTTTGCACTCATGTATAGAGTCGGATAGATTTTCAACTTCTGTTCTCAGCTTATATACGATTGTCATTCAGGCTGGCAAGTTCCTTTGCATTTACATCGAGTAGCCGCTTTTCTTCTTCCAGATATTCATTCTTGGGAGTGGCTTTTATGGATTCCACTTCACTCATTTCCGCGGAAAAATCGAATTTCTTTTTCATGTTCGGTTTCATGGGCTTATCGTTTTAATCCTGTTTTCAGTTTCTTTCCTAACGAACGACTGGCAGCACGAGCGCATCTGCGAGCCCATTGCAAATCGTCTTCGTCCTTGTCTCTCCACGGAAGGTCGCTTTGTGAGCCTCCACCACCTCCACCGGTTGTTACGTTGGGGGTATCTATCAGTCCGACAAATATAACTACAGCCAGATCGGTAAGTTCTTGACAGTTGGCAATAAACCTGTAATCAAATTCGTCATTGAAACAGTCAAGTACTTTTTCTGGGATATAGAATCTGTAATCCTTGCCTTCATGACTGAGGACATAGGAAATCATATCCTGACTATATGTGAGATATTGGGTATAGTCAATAGGAGCAACCTTATGTATCGCTGCCTGTTGAACGGCTTTGGGAGCATTATTTCTAATGACGGTAGTTGGCTGATGGTGCAGTTTCTCCCATGTCGCAGGAAGTTTCGAAATCATAAGATTTCTGCCGATTCCCAATTCTGAAGCCTTGTATTTGGTGTTTCCATTCATGAGGGCATATCCACGAAGAATACCTTTCTTGTCCTCTCTTTCATGGACGGTATAACCTTTCCGTATAAGAGTGTTCTTGTACTCATCCCATGACCATGATGGCATTGCTTTCAACACCTCCATACAGTCCCGGTTCACTTGTGGAATGTTACGATTTCTGATTTGTTCTGCAGTCGTCCAGCCACGTTTCTTTGCCACTCGCTCGGCGGCACGTTGCGCCCGAAGATGAATGTTATGGTCGTTGTTGATATTGCCATTTTCATCCAAACGGCAGACCGCAGCATGGAGGTGGGGGAACTTCGCCTTTGGATTCTGTATGCAGCCAAAACAGAGTATTTACTGTTAGCTAAATTGGTTGGACAGGAACGGATTTTTTTCCATCCTTGCCGGTAATCACCTGTTTGTCGAACTCCTCGGCGAAATCTTGCCAAAGTTTTTGCCAATCTTCGATGTCATAGAATTGGGTATGTTTGGGCGATGGACTCAACTCGATTCTGATAACGGAATTCTTTATCGGGCGATGCTGGGATATGGTCAACTGCATGGAGTTCCATATCCCCATAGCGTCCGGTTCTGAGGGCAACAGATTGTCCAATACCCGATAAATTTTCTCCGGATGCTTCTTATGTTGTGATTCACCGGTAATGTAACGGAGGTCGTTGATGCCGTGCGATATGGCTTTGGCTTTCGCAATCATTTTTCTTCGGATTTAGGGTTGGACGGAATTTTGTTCTTCTCTTTTACAGTATTCAGGAACTGGCAGACACTTTCGGCTACATTGCCAAGTTCCTTGAGCCAGTTGACCATGAACGGAATCTGATTGAACATTGCCATGCGCTGCTTTGTGGACATTCCGTGTAGGGCGGAGGTGTATTTTACGAGGTCTGACCGACAATCGTCCAGATTCTGCAACAGGGCTGCTTCTTCTTTCGTAAGTCTCACTTTGGGCTTGAAGTTATAGGCACACGACAATAGGTAATCACTTATGGTCATACCGCATTGGGTAGCCATTGATTTTATATACTCCTTTTGAGTAGGAGTGACTTTCGCTCCGATGAAGACGTTTCTGGTTTCTTTCGAGGAGTTCGATGTATTTTCAATATCTTCTTTCATTTGAATCGTTGTTATAATTGTGAATAGGTGCGAGCTTGCGAGTACCGCACCGGCGAGGGAACTGAGCAGGCGAGAGCGCCAATGTACAACCGTAACGCAGTGAGGTTATACCTTGGCCTATCTCGCAACAGTTACCTGTTGATGCTTTCCGGCAAGCCATATTGGATGTACATACAGAATCGGCAGCCGGATTTGAAACCAGAAATAAGATATTCATCTAAAAGAGGGGGGATAGAATGAATACCTTGATGTGCAACCCCTGACTACTTTGCTTTATTCTTATATATACGCCCCGACAATAAAGTAAAGTTGAACTCAATAATGGTATTCTGGATTGAAGGCATAATCTTTCCCTTCTTTTATAACCATTTGTTTGTCGCTGAGCAATGTTGCGACCTTTACCGCCTTGTTATAACCGAGTTTTATACCCTGTAATCCGTAACCCTCTTTCAAGCGTTCTATATAATCATCGTAATTGCTGATGTTGCCATTGGCAAAAACGGCATTCAATGCTGGACGATGTACATTCTTTGGAATCTCCTTGTCCGGATCGAACGGTCCTTTGGTTGGTCGTCCGGTCTTCTTCTCTTTTGGCAGATAGGACTCTACCGGTTCGGGCATGGCTTCCTCGTTTATGCGGAAGGCGAAAGGCTCAAACTCGCGGTCGCGGATATGCACGGCTTCGACCACGCTTACAGTCTTGTCCTCTTTATCCACCTCGATCTGCATAATGGTTTCCGCTTTATTGTTGAGTTCAGTGCCGATGTGACCACGAGCATGTTCGTCATTCTTGTTCTGATGCAGTACGGGTATGGATGTGAATCTGTCTGTCATCCGTCCACTGCATGAATTTGGAGATGATGTCGGTGGATTCGCTGGAGGAATTGATGTCGTAAAGGAAATCACGAATGCCATCTATGATGACCAATCCCAAATCCGGTATTGTGCCAATGGCCTGTTCGACTATCGCCAGACGTAGTTTAGGGGAGAACTTGCGTAGAGCCAGCATGAGCAGATTATCCGGTTTCTTGTCTTCCGGCAATTCAGCTAAACGTAGGATTCGTTTCAATATCTGCTGGCAATGATGTCGTCCTTGCTCCGTGTCGATGTACAGAATATTTCGCTTATTATCGGGAAAAGTGGACCGATAATGAAGAACGGTGCTGTTTCTCAATGCCGATGCGACTATGGCCGATACGTTAAAGGTTTTCTTGCTTTTGGCTTTTCCGATGGACGCACTGAAGTTTCCTAATGTACCGATAACAGCATCGTCTACCATCAGCACCACTGGCGACTGCTCGTAGGTATTCGTCACGCTCACGATTGAATCTTCCATGTAAACCGCCAATTCTTCACATGAAGGAGTCGTATTGTCCGTCTTCTCCATCTTTACCAGCTTTTAGGGTTTGGTTTACGGCGATGAGAGGAGAGCATGGACTCATTCTCGTCCTCGAAACTTTGCGGAGCCGGATTTTTCCGGGAAGATTCCAGCCATCTATCCAGTTCGTCTCGGTAGATGTAGAGATGCTTTCCTTGTTTTATAACCGGAATATCGTCATTCTTGACCTTGTAATAAAAGGTCGACAACGGCATTTTAAGATAGTTGCAAGCCTCCTGTACGGTCATGGGGATGTGCGTGTTCTCTTTGGTTTCGTACTGCTTGGAAAGTTTCTCCGTAAGCAGGTTTTCCATACTTGCGATTCCTGTCGCATAGTTCGCCTACCACAGTCGGCAGGTCGTTGAATGTCAGTTGGTCTTTTTCCATATTGTACTCTTTTAATCGTTCAACATACTGCGAACCAACTCAATGAAACCTTGCAGAACAATACAGACCGGATTAATTATTTCGTCTGCATGCGTTTTTTTAGTCTGAGTTACTATTATCTGTTTCTAAATGGAAGCGATAATCGCCTTTATCGGGCACGTCAATAGGAATCTGACTAGGAACTTGATCCCGTAAATTAAGTTTGAGATATTCAAGAGTCGCATTTTCGAGTTCGTGAGGAAATGAAGACTTGATAAAAACGGCTCTTTTCGCTAAGGGCACTCCCAAGCGTTCACCGACATTCCATGCCAAATGGCGAAGTCCCGGTGATCTCAGTGGATTATCTATATTGGAGCGAATGGGCTTTGTATAAATCGGATCTATCACAGGCCATATACTCAATATTAGAAATGAGGATTGCAATAGCTTCTTTAGACAGATAGGGTGCGGTTTTAATAGTTACATATTCACGAATAGCATTCATGACTTCTACTTGTTTTTCTGCTTCTTTCTTTTTGATGTTCTCTCGTATTGTATCATAATTATCTATAACTGAATTATTGGGCTGTTCAATAGTTTGAATTTCATCTGCACAATCGGTTTTTATTTCGAAACCAGAGTCAGTAATAATAGGAGATTGCCGGTCAAAAAAGAAAAATTGATTGGATTCTTCGTCAACCATGTGTAGAAAAATCGTTGCAGTAGACCACACAATAGGATTGTAACCACAAGGCCGATTATAACTGGAGTCGTTATTGTTGTGGTATTGATTTTGTGATAAGTGAATAGGTAAGTGTCTACTGCCACATAGGCAATTACCAATAATGCAAGAATAAAACTTATCCTCTTGGTCCGAATTTGAGTATTATTTGTCATCTGCTGCAAGTATTTGAAATGGTTATATGGCAAAGTTATGTGCTATATTCCAGATATATATAATTAGTGATGACGAATCGCTCAATATTTGTAAAAAATAACGGTTAGAGTATGATTTCAGACTAAAAATCATACTCTAACCGCTTAAAAATAGGGATAAGTGGCTGTCAGTCCTTCCGTGTCAAGGTAATCTTCTTGCTAGCTTCACGTTTGTTGGCATCCACTACTTTGATATACCTTTGAGTGGTGGTGATACTCTTGTGTGCCATGATGCTCTGTATGGTGCGGATGTCCGTTCCGGCAGCTGCTTGTAGCGTTGCAAATGTTCTACGATACGAGTGAAATGTTATGTTCTTGGTAATTCCGGCAGAACGAATCCACTCTTTCATCGGAATTTGCGTCCAACTGCGCATAAGTCCCTTGAATACCAAACCTTTCTTTTCAGAATTATAGCCTATCAATCCCAATGCTTCTTCACTAATAGGAATGATATCTTCCGCTTTGTTTTTTTGTGTAATGATATGTACGCATTTCCCTCCGGCTGAGTAGTCTACAATATCTTCCCAGCATAGTGCGAGTATATCACTGATACGTAAACTGGTCATACAGGAAAACAGCGATGCTATTTTCAGAATGGGCTTCTTGCACGGTGTTTCAGCCAACTTGTACAGTTCATCTACAGACAGATACTCCTTGACTACATCGTCTGTTTCAATCTTATCCAAAAAATCATTGACATTGGTCTTTATCATTCCATTGCGGTAGAGTATTTTCAGGAATCCCCTGAAGGTAGACCAGTATCCCGATGCGGAGTTTCGTGTTATGCGTCCTTTGCGTCTCAGTTTTTTAGCTGTGAGCAGATACTCCCGAAACTTGTTGCAAAGGTCTATGTCAATCTCTTCAAAAGTACATTTACCATGTACGAAGTTGTTGAAATGCAGATAGACAAACTCCCATTTCTGGTCATGCTTACGGAGTTGCTTGCGATAATGCTCCAAGAAGTCTGCCTTGAGTTTGTACTTGTCAAAGAAGTCATACCGTTCATTGACAACTTGACTCGAACCTGCGGCAACGGATGGCTTCGGCTTTCTCGGTCATTACCTCGTTGAAATTCTGTTCTCGTTTGTTTCTCGGATTGGCATAGACATAGATGCCAAGCGATTCATGACGGATAACTTTCATTGTCTCTTTGTCTCGATACCCCGAATAATAATCCAGATAGAAAGACATCATCCTGCCTTTTAACGGACGTGTTCTCAACGTTACTGTTTTACATTCATGCATACTAATATATTTTTATGGTTATTATTAATTCGCTGGCAAAACTCTGTAATGTAATCATGCAGATTATCTACAGCAGAGATTAATTTTTGAATAATTAATGGATAGCGACAAATTAGATTATTTGTGAACACCCATAACCCTGTCAAACTCTACTTTTAGGAATCGGACGAACCGTCCGTTCTTCTCGCGATTGATCTGATGGAATTGCAGAATTCCGTAAACAGAGTCGCGGGAGAGTTTGAATTTTTCCATAGCCTCCTTGACGGTATAGTATAGTATTCCGCTTTGCTCTCCTGTTCGGAACTCTTCGAGAGGTCGAAGTGGAGCTTGGAGTAGAATATCTGCCCATGCTCCTTCTTGGATGGAATGTTGTTCCGATACACCTGCGAACGGATGGCGACGCGTGTCATACCGTATTTTTCCTGAATATCTTCCGGTGTGTACCATTCGGTCAAGTCGGAATCCACCTCGTATTTGGCAAAGGCGGCATCGATATGTTTCTTGCTGTAATAGTTGAATTGGCGTATTCGTACCTTCGGAACTTTGTGCTGCCGTGTATAAGTCCACACCCATTTGGCGTTGACCTTATATTTCTCTGCAATTTCTTTCAGCAGTGTAATACTCAGTGATGTCGAAGTCCTCTTTAGGCATGATGCGCTCATACGGTTTGGTTTTCATCATTAGTTCGATGTCAGCACGACGAATGAGCGACTTCTTACCACTGATGCGTGAAGCCCGAAGTTTGGATTCCTTTACCAATTTATATATGTATTGTCTGGTTACGCCCATCAACTTTGCTGCTTGGGCAAAAGAGAAGAAATCCTGTCCCTCGGCGGCTTGTCGAGGTTGTAGCAACTCTTGCGAGCGTTTCAACTGCCGCTTGCGTTCCCGGATGCGTTCTTTGTAGCCAAGATTGGAACACTGATGGCTACAATAGCAGGTCGTTGTTTTTTAGCGATAAATGGTTTTCCACACCATTGGCAAATCTTTCTTACTTCCATATTTTCCTCGTTTATATTGGGGATAATTTCTCCTTATTTCTCCCGGATTTTGTCAACACACGTAAACCATTGTCAACACACGTAAACTACTGCGTCACCGTGACATTCGGGTTAACCGTGAATTTCTGTCGTGGTAGAAATATGATAGAAAAATATGGATAAAAACCGTTATCTCCAAATACGGATTGGAAAGCGTTAAAATAGAAAAGCCGCTGAAATACAGCGACTTTATTCTAAATGGTTATAATTGGTTATGGCAGTTTCTAAGCCATCATTTGCCGATGCAGAAGTTTTTAAATATATTTTCAAGCACTTCATCATTAGTTACATCTCCCACAATATCTGAAAGATGGAAGATACATTGTCTTAAATCCTCGCTTACCAAATCTCCTGGTAGATCCGATTGTAATCCTTCCTGTACTCTATGAATGGAGTTCAGGGCTTGGACTAATGCTTCGTAATGTCTTGCAGTTGTGATAATAATATCATTAAGACTGATTTCCGGCAAAGTAGCTGCTTGCACTAATTTCTCTTCCAAAGTGGTTATGTTTTCTCGTTTCTTGGCGGAAATAAATAACTTCTCCGTTTCAATATTGGCAAACATAGTTGCTAGTTCTTCTTTTTTGTATGGGCAGTAACCATTCTGATTTATTGAACAGAATAATCAGTTTCTTACTTTGGCACTGCGGAAGAATTTCGGTTTGTAACTCTTCGCGCCGCCCTTTGACATCTGTAGAGTCTATCATCCATAAAATGATATGGGATTGTAATCCATTTTTTTTTAAAGTGCGCTTTATCCCTAGACTTTCAATGGTATCGGATGTCTGACGGATGCCTGCGGTGTCAATGAACCGGAAGGTAATGCCTTGTAAATTTATTGTATCCTCTATCACATCGCGGGTGGTTCCATGGATATCGCTTACAATGGCTTTTTCTTCATTTAGCAATGCATTCAATAAAGTGGATTTTCCAACGTTCGTTTCTCCGATAATCGCTACCGGAATACCGTTTTTGATGGCATTTCCTACGCTGAAAGAGTGTGCTAATCGTGCAATGACTTGTTCGATATGGGCAGCGAGTTCGTTCAGTTCACTGCGGTTGGCGAACTCCAATTCTTCATGGTCGCTAAAGTCCAGTTCCAACTCCATTAACGAAGTGAAGTGTAGCAACTGATTACGTAGTTCGGCAAGTTCTTTACTGAATCCACCGCGCATTTGGCTCATTGCCAAACGATGACTTGCAGCAGAAGAAGAAGCGATTAAATCAGCTACGGCTTCGGCTTGGCTCAAGTCCATCTTTCCGTTCAGAAAAGCACGTTGGGTGTACTCACCAGGCAATGCGGATCGGCATCCGCTCTGGATGAGGAGTTGTATTACTTGTTGTAAAATATAGGATGAACCATGACACATGATTTCTGTGCTGTCTTCACCGGTATAAGAATGGGGGGCACGGAATAAAGAAACCAATACTTCGTCGATAACTTCTCCTTGTGGAGAAAGGATTTTTCCGAAAGTAAGAGTATAAGGCTTTCGCTCGGTTAATGGTTTTCCTTGTACAGGGATAAATAGGTGTGAAGTTATTTCAATAGCTCTAGGACCGGATACACGGATAATTCCGATGGCTCCTCCTTGAGCGGTGGCAATTGCACAGATAGTATCTTGGTTTATCATTTTCATCTTAATAGTACAATGTTTTAGCTATGACGGCAGCTACTTTTTCCAAGTAGTAGCGGTCTATTTCATTAAAAGAGTTTAATACGTCGCTATCAATGTCCAACACTCCTTTTACTTGTTCATCAGCAAGGATAGGGACTACTATTTCGGAACGGGAGAGGGAGCTGCATGCAATGTGTCCGGGGAATTGTTCCACATCAGGTACTATCAGTGTACGAGATTCAGCCCATGAAGTGCCGCATACTCCTTTTCCTTTGCGGATATGGTAACAAGCGACACTTCCTTGAAAAGGACCGAGAATGAGTTTATCATTTTTGACTAGATAGAAACCTACCCAAAAAAAACCAAAGGCTTCATGAAGGGCGGCACAGGCATTGGCAAGAACACTAACTTCTTCCTTTTCGTTCGAAATTAGAAGCTCGAATTGGGGTAGGAAGAGGCTGTAGCGTTCTTCTTTATCAGTAGTTGTTTGTTTGAAATTGGCTTCCATCTGTAGTGATTATATTCGTTCTAAAACTTTTTTTATCAGTTCGTCAATAGAATTTTTATATCCTGTGTTGGCTTCCTTTATTAATCGGTTAGCAATAACCATACATACAGTCATCGCTTTGTGACCCATTAAGCGTGCAAGCCCTGCAAGTGCAGAACTTTCCATTTCGAAGTTAGTGATATGGTACCCCTCATATTCAAATTGTTCAATTTTTCTCATTTTGTTTGGGATCGGCCAAAGGGATACGGAGCTCCCGTCCTTGTGGTCCAAAAAGCCTCCGGCTGCGATAGTTACCCCGCGAATCATATCATTTTGTGCGATGCGGTCAATGAGTTCTTTGTCTGCATTAATAACGTAAGGATGTGCGATGCATACATTGCCTTCCCAACCCATATAATTGATGAATGCTTGTTCCATTTTGAGATCACATACTTCATTACGACCGGCATAAAAATTAAGCAATCCACCAAAACCGATAGACTTTTTCTGAACAGATATATGTACCTACAGGAGTATAAGGTTGCAAACCTCCACAAGTACCTATGCGTACTAGTTGCAGTTGGCGTAACTTATCTTTCTCATAACGGCTTTTTAAAATCGATATTAGCCAAAGCATCCAATTCGTTCATTACGATATCTATATTGTCGCAGCCAATACCTGTAGAAACTACCGTAATACGTTTATCTTTATAGGTTCCGGTAATGGTCTTAAACTCACGACTTTCTACTTCACACTCTATGGTGTCGAAATGGGAAGCTACTAAAGCTACACGACCCGGGTCACCCACAAGAATTATTTTATCTGCTAGTTGTTCCGGCTTTACATGAAGGTGAAAAAAATAGAACCATCAGGATTGATAATCAATTCAGATTCGGCATAATATTTTTTTCATGGCCATTGCTTTTAATTGTTTTTATAATAAATATTTTTTTTCAAAATAATAGAAGAAGATCTATGGATGCATACATTTGATATCTTTTCGGAATATCGGGTAACTTCATGAGAGCTTGCTTCTATGGTAGATATAATCAGTACGTCCTAAGTTATTATTTGCTTAACGGTTCATTGCCGAAACTTGTTTCGGGTTTTGCAATATTTTCGCGCATGGAGGTATCTGCCTGTATATTTTTCATACGATAATAATCCATGATACCTAGATTGCCACTACGAAATGCTTCAGCCATGGCTTTGGGTACTTCAGCTTCTGCTTGGATTACGTTGGCGCGTGCTTCTTCGGCTTTCGCTTTCATTTCCTGTTCCAGTGCGACTGCCATGGCACGACGTTCCTCAGCCTTGGCTTGTGCGATATTTTTGTCTGCATTAGCTTGATCAATTTGCAAGGCTGCACCGATGTTTCTACCTATGTCTATATCCGCAATATCGATTGATAGAATTTCAAAAGCTGTTCCGGCATCCAAGCCTTTGCGGAGTACCAGTTTGGAGATTGAATCCGGATTCTCCAATACCGATTTGTGGTTCTCGGACGATCCGATAGAGGATACGATACCTTCGCCTACACGTGCCAAAATGGTGTCTTCTCCTGCGCCACCTACTAATTGACGTATATTAGCGCGTACGGTAACGCGTGCCTTGGCTATCAATTGGATACCATCTTTTGCTACGGCAGTAACAGGAGGAGTGTCAATTACTTTCGGATTGACAGACATTTGCACGGCTTCAAATACATCACGACCTGCCAAGTCAATTCCTGTTGCCATTTGAAAAGAAAGTTCGATGTTAGCTTTAGAAGCGGAAACCAATGCGTGTACCACTTTTTTCTACGTGTCCGCCTGCCATATAGTGTGCTTCCAGCTCGTCGCGAGTGATAGTGCTCAAACCGGCTTTATGCGCTTCAATCATTGCCGGGACGATGACGTATGGCGGGACATTTCGGATGCGCATTAAGAATAACTGTATCAATGAGATGCGTACACCTGATACTTTGGCTGAAAGCCAAAGGAAGAATGGTACATAATGAAAAAATAATATTACAAAAATAATTCCACCTCCAATGAGAATGAAGGGAAGATAGTTGGGTTCAATCATGGTAATTCGTATTTTAGTGTGAATATTTATGTTATTTGAGTTTACGTACAATGACCGTATTTTCTACGATACGCTCTACATAGATAGGTGTTTTTTCATCTATCAGTCCGTCGGCAGAACGGACTTCTATAATATGTCCGCTTATCTCAGCATTACCGATCAAGGCTAGACGAGTAACTGTGATACCTTTGTTACCGACTTTAATATTCAATCCTTTCAATGGGTTGATTTTATAGTCGAGGCTTTTCTTTAAAGATAGTTTATCCATTGTCTTGGAATGCATAAACCACGCGGTGATACCGATACATCCCACAGCTGAAACTGCCAGTGTAAGAAAGCCTGCTTCCGGCCCTAAAGCGGAAAAGGCATAATAATTAGCATACAAGATACAAATAACTGACGCTATTCCGGCAATACTAATACCTGGAATAAGGAATACTTCTACAATAAAGAGAAGTAGACCGGCCAATATTAGAGCGATGATAATAAGTGCTTCCATTTTAGCTTGTATTAGTGTTTTAATTAATTCTTTATCTCTTCGTTTCGTACACACGTTCAGAGTAAGCTTTTTCAATTTCTTTCAAAAGCTGTTCGGTCCGTTTTTCTAAGTCAAGTATGCCGGGAGCGAGGGCTTTCTTTTGTGAACGATTGCTTTGAGCATATTGCTCTCGTTTCTCTTCAAGATTTTTGGAGAGCATATCATAATCTTTTTGCTTCTGCATCACTTGTTGGTATGCGGCTCGTGCAGGGGTGGAGCGGAAATCATTGAGAGTGTGATAGACAGTGGAATCATCTATTATAAATAAAAAGTCTCCTTCCTTCTTTTCCGTATCTTTGGCATATATCAGGGCAGCTAACTTTTGTTTGGCAATACGTACTTTATCTGTATCTTTCCAAGTGGTTCGGATAGAACGCAAGCTAGCTGCCTCTTTAAGTGTTGTCGGGTCAGTATTTTCATAATCGTATACTACCTTCGTTTCATTTGGAACAAAAACATAAATACAGACCTTGTCTTCAGGTTGATAGCGGTCGGATGCAAACCATCCTAAATTATTTAATTCATCAATGACATACATATAATCATTGGCCGGTGAATTAAAGGGCATTCCAATATTATCCGGTCGTAAGTAGCTACTACTTTCTGAGTCATAGCGAGTAACAAATATGTCATATCCACCCAACGAGCCTTCTCCATCAGAAGCATAATATAGTGTTACTCCGTCTGCCATCAGATAGGGGTAGTTGACATTTCCCTGTTCATTCAGGGTATTTAAAGGTTCCGGATCGCTCCAGTTATTTATCAGCTTTATGCGTGAGTAAAGTTGCATTTTTCCATCAGGGTCTTGATCACCATAAATTATTTTATTACCCATTTCTGACTGGTAAATAGTGCCTGCGATGGAGTTGTCTTGATGTAAAGTACCTGATTCACGACTCACTTTATATGCTTTCAGAAATTCGTTCTTGTCTACCACAAAGCTATCTATTACGGCTACGTCTTCCACACCCTTAATCATGCGTGCGCCTTGTTTGATAATTTCTAATTCGGATTCAGCTGCTTCGGTTGGTCGTTTTTTCTTTTCCAGCCATTCGATGTGTTGCTCGTAGTTGTCCACTGCATCTTCGAAGCGGTACATATCATAATATAGCTTTCCCAGATATTTGAATGCATCAATCACTTTGCGTGCCGCACTTTTCTCCAGATAGGGTTGTGCTTCAACTTTTTCTCCGGTTTCATAGCAGCAAGCACCATACCAATAATTATAATTGGCATTGGATGGGGCCTTTTTCACCAAACTCTGAAACACAGGTTTGGCCTTTTCAAATTCTCCTTCAAGGAAAAGTTTTTTAGCTTGTTCGAGGTTTTGCGCCATCATGCTGCTCGTCAGCCCTAAGGCAAACAGGCAGGCTATGTATCTTTTGCGTATCATTTTATCTGCAATATTTGTACTATTCTAAATTCAAAAATACAATATTTATTGGAATTATGCCACTTTACTTCATTCTATTTTATGAAATCTTCCATAAATCATTCTTTTCATGTATTTTTGTGCCCGATTTCTAAAAACAGATATGGCACAATTTACGGAAGAAGATAAAATAATGCGCCGTGTGGAGCAACGCTTTAACAAGGGGATGGTGAAATATCGTCTTATTGAAGATGGAGATAAGATATTGGTTGGTTTGTCCGGAGGTAAAGATTCGTTGGCGTTATTGGAATTGTTGGCAAAGCGTTCTCGTATCTTAAAACCACGCTTTACGGTTATGGCAGTACACATTGGCATGACGAATATTCCTTATCAGTCCGATTTGGAATACTTGAAGAATTATGCTGAGGGTTTGGGAGTGCCATTTGTGTATTTTGAAACATCGTTCGATTTGTCAACTGATACTCGTAAATCTCCGTGCTTCCTTTGTTCGTGGAATCGGAGGAAGGCTCTTTTCACAGTTGCTAAAGAGCATGGATGTACTAAGATAGCATTGGGGCATCACATGGATGATATTTTGGAAACATTGTTGATGAATATATCACTTTTCAAGGGGCATTTGGAACTATGCCGCCTCGGTTGGTGATGCGTAAGTTTGACATGACTATCATTCGTCCCATGTGCTTGGTGCATGAGTCTGATTTGTCAGATATGGCTCGTGTTCGGGGGTATCGTCGGCAGATAAAGAATTGTCCTTACGAAAGCCGGTCAAATCGTTCGGACATGAAAGAGGTGTTGAAATCTTTAGAGAAATTGAATCCCGAGGCACGTTATAGCTTATGGGGAAGTATGACAAACATACAGGAGGATTTACTTCCTGATAAAATAGATTAAGAACAAAATGGTATCTCAAGGTATTTATTCAATCATTTTATTTATTTTTTCGAATGTGTTCATGACTTTTGCATGTTATTGGCATTTAAAAATGAAACAGGAATTCAGTTTGTTTGCGGCACTTCCATTGATTGGCGTGATTGCTTTTAGTTGGGCGGTTGCTTTTTTTGAGTATTGTCTTCAGGTGCCTGCCAATCGTTTAGGCTTTTCGCGATATCGGAGGGCCGTTTGATATCATGTAGTTAAAAGTAATACAAGAAGTGATTACGTTCGCCGTGTTTACTCTATTTTCAGTTTGGGCTTTTAAAACGGAACTGAAGTGGAATCATTTAGCGGCTTTCCTTTGTCTGGTTTTGGCCGTTTACTTTGTTTTTAAGAAGTAGTGAGTCAGAAGATTCCACTACTCCCGGGTAGAGCCTTTCGGCTTGTTTACGCAGAAGTTCCATCATTAGGGTAGTGTCTTTCTTTACGGTATCCTGCAGGGTTGGTATATAGTCCATATAGCTTTTCCAGGCATTGGCATGTTTGCGGTTGCGTTTGATGGCACGTCCTCGTGTGGTAAGGTTTTCATAAAGTAATTTTTTCGGCATCGAAAGTATATGTTGCTCCTACGCTGACTTGAATGGCATTGTTATTTTTGCCGGTAAGTATAACACGTTGTTCCCTTACATCATATTTGATTGCGCTGTTTACATTTAACACCATGGATATTTTCAGTTCTTTCTCATTGGTGATAATCGGATCATTTACCGGGTCTTCATCCCATCTTGTATAGGGGGTGTAAGGGGTAAAAAGCGAACATATTGGGGTTTTATCCATTGGGTGGTATCTCCAAAGTTTTTGGGTAAGGCATCTAGAAATTTCATCCATGGTTTGTCTTGAGATATCATCGGACTTCCTTGGATGGCATCCTTAGTCGGTTTAAAGTCAAAATGAATTGATTTTACAGCTTCTTTGTTGATGATTAATTCTTCCTCTCCATTTAACAATTGCTGTAAACGGAGAGAATCCTGTTTGCTCCATTGTGCTTGTGCTGTCAGTGCCGCTAAGGTACAGAGTAATATGCTGAGACTTACCCTTTGGGTCATTTGTTTTCTCTTTATACGTGATTATATGTTGGCAAAAGTAACTAGGAGTAGCTATAATACCGGTTAAATCAGCGTTATTATTTGTTTATTACCCGGAATGTTTAAGAATTATTTAGTTAATGATGGTATATGTTATGATTAGACACAGATTTCACGGAATGGAGAATAAGTTCATGCAAATCCGTGTCTTCTGTGTCTAATGTATCTGTTATTTCTGCTGAGTTAATTGTGCATGCATGGCGGCAGCGGCTCTGCGTCCGTCGCCCATTGCCAGAATCACCGTTGCTCCTCCGCGAACGATATCTCCACCGGCATAGATAGTCGGGATGGATGATTGCATATTATCGTTTACAGCGATAGTTCCTTTACGTCCCAATTCCAATCCTTTGATAGAGCTGGGAACGATCGGGTTGGGAGATACGCCCACACTGACAATAGCCATGTCTATATCGATGGTTTCTGTTGCTCCCGGAATGGCTACAGGACTGCGGCGACCCGAAGCATCTGGTTCACCCAATTCCATCTTTTGCAATACTACTTGTTTGACGCGCCCTTTTTCGTCAGCGATGTACTCAATGGGGTTGTGGAGAGTCATGAATTCCACTCCTTCTTCCTTGGCGTGTTTTACTTCTTCCAAACGTGCCGGCATTTCTTCCTCTGAACGGCGGTAAATAATCATGGCGCGCTCTGCTCCCAAACGGCGGGCGGTGCGGACAGAGTCCATGGCAGTGTTGCCTCCACCGATAACGGCTACATTCTTTCCAAATACCACCGGAGTATCAGAATCATCGCTGGCTGCATCCATCAGATTTACACGGGTCAGGTATTCATTGGAAGACATGATGTTGATGGAGTTTTCCCCCGGAATGTTCATGAAGTTGGGCAGGCCGGCGCCTGATGCGACAAATATACCTTTGAAACCTTCGGCTTCCAAATCTTCCACACTGATGGTTTTGCCTACAATGCAATCTTTCATAAAGGTGACACCCATCTTTGCCAAGTTATTGATTTCCACATCTACAATCTTGTTGGGCAGGCGGAATTCAGGGATGCCGTATTTCAATACGCCGCCGATTTCATGTAATGCTTCGAATACGGTTACTTCATAGCCCAGCTTGGCCATATCTCCGGCAAAGGAAAGCCCTGCAGGACCTGAACCGATGACGGCTATCTTGATACCGTTTTTTTCTGCTATGTGTGGGACGGATATTTGCCCGCTTTCACGTTCGTAATCAGCTGCAAAACGTTCCAAGTAACCAATGGCAACAGCTTCGTGTCCGGCTTTCAAATGTGTACATTGCGATTCGCATTGTTTTTCTTGTGGACAAACGCGACCACATACAGCCGGCAGAGCACTGGTCTCTTTCAGAGTCTTTGCAGCTTCGAGGAATTCTCCGCGTTCGATGTTTTTAATGAATTTAGGAATATTGATTCCTACCGGGCAGCCATTCATGCAAGTCGGGTTGGGGCAATCCAGACAACGCTTGGCTTCCGTTATGGCTTGTTCTTCGTTCAGTCCCAAGTTTACTTCTTCTTTACGGCTATGCGAACGGTATTCTGCATCCAGCTCATTCATCTTGACACGGGGAATGGCCATGCGTTCTTTGGGTTTCATCGCTTTGCGCAACTCTGTACGCCAAGGGGCATCACGTCCATCAAGTTCCTTGGTCGCTTCGCAAGTTTCGGGTTGTTTGTCTGTATCCAGTTTATGAATTTCTTCCCTTTCAATCTCTTTGAAAGCTCCCATACGTTTTAGCATTTCATCGAAATCCACTTGATGTCCGTCAAATTCAGGACCATCCACGCATACGAAGCGTGTTTTGCCTCCCACGGTGATGCGGCATGCACCACACATACCTGTTCCATCCACCATGATTGTATTCAGCGAGACATCGGTCGGTATTTCATATTTTTTAGTCAGCAAGCAAACAAATTTCATCATGATGGCGGGGCCGATGGCAAAACATTTGTTTACTTTTTCGCGTTTTATCACTTCTTCTACACCTTCTGTCACCAGTCCTTTACGACCATATGAGCCGTCGTCTGTCATAATGATTACTTCGTCAGAACTTTCACGCATTTCTTTTTCGAGAATAATCAGTTCTTTGCTGCGTCCTGCCAATACGGTGATGACACGGTTTCCGGCGGCTTTTAATGCTTGGACAATAGGAAGCATTGGGGCAACGCCGACTCCTCCTCCGGCACAGACTACGGTTCCGAAGTTTTCGATGTGGGTAGCTTTTCCCAATGGACCTACAACATCAGTGATGTAATCGCCCTCATTCAGTTCGCAAAGGCGGGTAGAGGAGAGTCCTACTTCCTGTACTACCAAAGTGATGGTTCCTTTTATGGGGTCTGCACCGGCTATGGTCAGCGGCATACGTTCGCCTTTTTCGCCTACACGGACGATTACAAAGTGTCCTGCTTTGCGAGACTTTGCAATAAGAGGAGCCTCTATCACCAGCTTAAAGACCTTTTCTGAGAAATGTTCTTTTGAAATAATCTTATTCATTTTGCTATACTATAAGTTAGTTGTTCTTCTTGCTTGGATATCAATTTGATAATTGTTTGCAAAGTTATGATTATATTTTCTAACGACAAAAGAAAAGCCACCCTTTTATATGGGTGGCTTATGCTATATGACTAAGTCTTGTTATTGTATATGAAATTTGTAACCGATTACACCATAGTATATCAGTCGATCATGTCAAATCCACAATAGGGAACCAATGCTTTGGGGATACGGATTCCTTCGGGAGTCTGATTGTTTTCAAGCAGTGCAGCAACGATGCGCGGCAATGCCAATGCTGAACCGTTCAATGTATGGCAAAGTTCGGTTTTCTTGTCTGCGTTGCGATAGCGGCATTTCAGACGGTTAGCCTGATATGTGTCGAAGTTTGAAACGGAGCTGACTTCCAACCAGCGTTTCTGTGCTTCCGAATATACTTCAAAATCGAAGCAAAGAGCAGCTGTAAAACTCATATCACCGCCACAAAGACGGAGAATACGATAGGGGAGTTCCAGCTTTTGTAATAGACCTTCTACGTGATTCAGCATTTCCTGATGTGATTGTTTGGAATGTTCGGGCTTGTCAATGCGGACTAATTCTACTTTGGAGAATTCGTGCAAGCGGTTCAGACCGCGAACATCTTTACCGTATGAGCCGGCTTCACGACGGAAACATTGAGTGTATGCACAATTTTTGATAGGCAATTGCTTTTCATCCAAAATAACATCGCGATAGATGTTTGTCACAGGCACTTCGGCAGTGGGAATCAAATATAAATCATCTACTTCGCAGTGATACATCTGTCCTTCTTTGTCAGGCAATTGTCCGGTTCCATAACCGGAGGCGGTGTTGACAACCGTCGGAGGCATAATTTCGTCATAACCGGAAGCACGTGCTTCGTCAAGGAAGAAGTTTATGAGTGCGCGTTGCAAGCGTGCTCCTTTACCCTTATATACAGGAAAACCGGCGCCGGTAATTTTTACGCCCAAGTCAAAATCGATTAAGTCATATTTCTTGGCAAGTTCCCAATGGGGAAGTGCATCTTTAGGGAGCTCGGTTTCCATACCTCCCATCTTTTCCACTACGTTATCTTCGGCCCCAAAAAGCCTTCGGGTACTTCATCATAGGGAACATTGGGGATGGTATAGAGCAGATTGGTCATGTCTTCTTGAGCTTGGTCCATTTCGGCTTGCAGGGTTTTGCTGATTTCTTTGATTTCAGCAACGCGTGCTTTAGCTGTTTCTGCTTCCTCCTTTTTGCCTTCTTTCATGAGCAGACCGATGGATTTCGAGATAGAGTTGACCTCTGCCAGATTTTTATCTAATTGATTCTGTGTATTACGTCTTTTATCGTTAAATGCAAGCACTTGTTCAATGGTTGCTTTTGCATCTTTGAAGTGCTTTTTTTTCCAATCCGCGGATAACTCCTTCCGTGTTGTCGGTAATTTGTTTAATAGTAAGCATATCTTTTACTCTTTTTGATATTTCTTTAATTAGTGGACAAAGATAGATAAAAAAATGGTAAGGTGTATGAGTTATTCGTTACTTTTGCATTTGGATTTAATATGAAAATGAACGGAAGATGAATTATCTTGAAATAGTGGGTACTCTTGTCGGGCTGCTTTATTTGTGGTTTGAGTACAAGGCAAGCATTTGGTTGTGGCCTGTGAGTGTCATTATGCCTGCCATTTATATAGTTGTGTACTATCAGGTGGGGCTGTATGCAGATTCGGGTATCAGTGTTTATTATTTGCTGGCGGGTATCTATGGCTGGTGGGTATGGTTGAGGCATGTTCCCGGCAGGCAGGAGAAATTGATTACTTTTACTCCTCGCAAGTTGTTTATGCCTTTGTTTGTTGTTCTATGCCTTGTGTTTGCGTTGATAGGTGGGATATTGGCAACGTATACAGACAGTACAATACCATGGTGGGATAGTTTTACTACAGCTTTAAGTATTATAGCTATGTGGATGTTGGCACATAAATATGTGGAGCAATGGTTGGTGTGGCTTGTTGTAGATGTTATATCTTGCGGGTTATATCTTTATAAAGATCTTTATTTTACTTCCTTTCTTTATGGACTTTATGCCGTGATAGCTTTTTTGGGGGGTATCTAAGGTGGAAACAATTAATGAATGTAACAGAATGAAAGAATATAAATTACCGGAACAAATAAATATACCTCAAACTATTATATTGGCAGATGGAGACTTCCCTTCTTCTTCTTTGGCTAAGGAATGGTTGAGGGAGTGTCCTTATGTGGTTTGTTGTGACGGGGCGGTCAACACATATTTTCGTTTTGGGAAGATGCCGGCTGCTATTGTGGGTGATGGTGATTCGTTATTGCCGGAGATAAAGGAACGCTATGTTCATCTCATTCATCGTGAAACGGAGCAGGATACGAATGATTTGAGTAAGGCATTTCGTTTCTGTCTGTCTCAGGGAAGGCGGGATATTACGATTATGGGGGCTACCGGTAAGCGGGAAGATCATACTTTGGGAAACATCAGTCTGCTTGCTGACTATATGGAGCAGGCAGAAGTGAGGATGTTGACTGATTATGGGCTGTTTATACCTATTAAAGAAGATAGCGTGTTTGAATCTTTTCCGACTCAACAGGTTTCTGTTTTTAATATGGGGGGGCTACGGAACTTTCGGCAGACGGCTTGGTTTATCCTCTTTCTGCTTTTACGAATTGGTGGCAGGGGACATTGAATGAAGCTATCGGCAATCGGTTTATTATTCATGTACACGGCAAAGTGCTTGTTTTCAGGGTGATATGATTTTTTTTAAGATTTCAATGCCTTTTTGGGAATTACCCGTAAAATAGAGAGGGCTTGCTTCATTCCATGTCGGAAAGCATGCTTTTACACGTACGTCCGCATGGAGCTTCACATACGTATGTGTAAGGCTGCGCATACGTCCGTAAAGGCTCATACGTACTAACGTGAAATTATGTACTTCACAAAAAGACAAAGACGTTTTGTAAAAAGAGCAAGAGCTTTCTCAAAAAAGATAATGGTCTTTAAAAAAAGAAAAGGAGCTTTTTCCAAAAGATAACGAGCTTTTTAAAAACACTTTGATCTTTTTTACCCTTTGTCGGGACTTGGTAAGCCGTTGGAAAGGCTGATGCATAAAGGGCACTTCCGGAAGTTATCTGAAGAACAGGGTGAACTTTTAAGAGTAAAAGCTCTTCTTTATGGTTTGGCAGGTGAGCCAATAACAAAGTCCGGCTTTGTATATAAAAAAGATTGTGTCAAAATACTGACACAATCTTCTTTTTAATTCTTTTTTTTGTAGGGGACCGCATTATGCTTCTACAGCCGGAATGATAGATACTGATCTCTTATCTTCACGACCTACTTTAAAACATACTGTACCATCTACCAAAGCGAAAAGAGTGTGGTCACGACCCATACCGATGTTGTTGCCCGGATGGAATTCTGTACCTCTCTGACGAACGATGATGTTTCCTGCTTTACAAGCTTGTCCACCAAATATCTTAACGCCTAATCTCTTACTTGCTGATTCACGGCCGTTCTTAGAACTACCTACACCTTTTTTATGTGCCATTTCTTCTTAAAATTTTAAATGATTAAGCAATAACTTGTTTAATAGTTAACTATGTAAACTGCTGACGATGACCGTTCAGTTTTCTGTAACCTTTTCTTCTCTTTTTTGTGGAATACGAGTACTTTGTCGCCTTTTACCAGCGGAGAAACTACTTCACAAACTACTTTAGCACCATCAACAGTAGGAGCACCTACAGTTACTGTTCCATTGTTGTCTACCAACAAAACTTTTTCAAACTCAACAGTTTTTCCGCTTTCTGCATCCTGAATGTGGTGTACAAACAGCTTTTTGCCTTCTTCAGCTTTGAACTGCTGACCGTTAATTTCTACAATTACGTACATGTTATTTTTATATTAAACGGGTTTTCTCCGTAAGGTGGACATCATCTCTGAAGTCTCTTTTCGACCTCCACGGACTAAATCGGGCACAAAATTACTGATATTATTTTGAACTTCAAAAACTTTCTGCTCTTTTTTTATTCAAATCATATACTCATCTTTTTAGTATCGCCTATCTGAGGTAGGCAATTGTTGCAAGTAATGTGATGAATAAGGTTGCCGCCAATAGCATAATCAATGCACAATAGCAGAACATGATGGTAGTTCGTTTGAAGCTTTTCCACCATGACAGGTTGAACAGCTGCCGATAGTCCCATACGAACAGGAGGAAGATGGCTTCATAGCTCAAATCGAAGATGTCATTCAGGTGGGCTTCCCGGGTGAAAGGTAGGATGAGAAGGGATATCCAGAGTATCTGACAGGCAATATATACCTGTGCAAAGAATTGTTCGGTCAGGTTAAACCGATGACCGACAAGAGATTTGCGGAAACTCCATCGGCTTGCCAATGTGAAAACCGGTAGTAAAAGCAGTATACTGAAAGCTTTATTTCCATGAATCCAACTTCTCATTAAATTGTAAACGGCTGAAATATATTTGTTTTCGCTTAGGAAGTTCTCTTTATATTCGTCTAATGCTACACCGACAGCTATACCGGCCTCTGTTAAATCGTCAACAATGTCATCGTTGTCGTCGGTTGCGGTTCTTGTATTATCCGGCTTGTCTTTCAATTTTACGTTTATTTTATCTTCCATGGTGATGTCGGTATCCGCTATTCGGGCGCTGTCGGCATAGAGCAGACTTTGTCCCAAATATATCCGGGCACTGTCTTTGATGGCATATTCTTTCTGCTCTTTGATATTGTCTATCAGTTGTTCGTATGTGGGAGTTTCTTTGTATTCTTTATCTCTGTTTTTCAGTGCCTCCGGGTCTATCAGCTGGACAAACATGATATAAAGGGCAGCCAGTACAAACAGGCTTTGGAATGGTTTGAAGTAATGCACTCGTTTTCCATCTATATAATCTCTTATCATATATCCGGGACGGTAGAGAAATTCCAGCAGGTTGCGGCTGAATCCATTATCGATATTGAAAAATCCGCTTAATATGTTCTGGAAGGCGTTGCGAATAGTGAAGCGTGGCGTATTTTGTGTCTGTCCGCAATCGGGACAGAAGTTGCCTTTGAAACGTCTTTCTACAGTTCTTGCATGTGTGGGGTTGTTGGTCTTTGGGCAGTTCTTTCTTTCCTCTGATTTGTTTTTGATGAAGAAGCCGGTAATAGATGAGGGCTTTATGGGGCACCAACCGCTGAAGAAGGGGAGGCGTGGTCTCCTTGTTTATCAGCGGCAGCAGGGTGAGGTCGGGCAGAATCTGCCGGTGTCGGTATTCGGCAAGTTCTTCGCGCGTGGTCATGCCGTTCAGTACGCCTACGAAGTCTACTCCGGCTAATAGGGCGGTTTGTGCGTCGATGATGCTGTCACCTATATATAATGTGTCTTTTTCTTGCGATGCAGGCAGCGTAGTGCTTTCAGAAGTCCTTGAGG